>ULVW01065866.1_pt1 | contig 16216 bp, 12 predicted proteins | sample 1959801 | NCBI WGS metagenome assembly ULVW01 (sample SAMEA4835796, study PRJEB28245) | human gut metagenome | biome: gut microbiome; material: fecal sample | place: Denmark | collected 2008
TATCGCAGTGGTAAACAAGCCGGCAGGAATGACCGTCCATCCGGGAAGCGGAACAGGTGAAGACACCCTAGTGCATGCAATGCTTCACCACACAAACGGAAAACTAAGCACGGCGGGAGGTTCTATGCGCCCCGGAATAGTTCATAGGCTGGACAAGGAAACGTCCGGAGCAATGGTTATGGCAAAAAATGACGCCGCTTACTATCGTTTGGTGGAACTTTTTTCCGAAAGGCGCATCAATAAGATATACCGAGCAATAATATGCGGAGTCCCGACGATAAGAAGCGGCTCCATACGCAAACCAATAGGTAGGCATCCTTCTTTTAGGACAAAAATGTGCGTGACAGACGATTCAAACGGCAGAGACGCAAGAACTGACTGGTTTGTGGAGGAGAAATTCGGCAACGCCGCCGCGCTTGTATCGTGCAAAATTTACACGGGCAGGACACATCAAATACGCGTCCATATGTCCGACTTCGGATTCCCCATCCTGGGAGACTACACATACTCGTTTCAGAAGAACAAACTCAAACTCATCGCCCCGCCCCAACGCGTTATGTTGCACGCCTACAAGCTGGAATTCCCCCATCCGATTAAAAGCGGAAAGATTGTAAGCGCTGAAGCCCCTCCGCCCAAAGACTTCTCCGATTTGATTGACGAATTAAAAAAAGCCTATCCTTAATAAATCCATAAACACCCTAACCATGCAAAAGAATTATAAAATCGAAACCCTAGCCGTACAGGCCGGCTACAACCCTCAAAACGGCGACCCCCGCGTTCCGCCGATAGTACAAAGCACCACTTTCAAATACAACAGCGCGCAGCAATTGGCGGATTTATTCGACTTGAAAGTCGCCGGCCATTTCTACACGCGCCTAAGCAATCCTACAGTAGAGGCGCTTGAAAACAAGTTCGCAGCCCTCGAAGGCGGAATAGGTGCAATAGCGACTTCAAGCGGACAGGCTGCAACTTCGCTGCTAGTAGAAAACCTTTGCTCGGCTGGAGACCATATCGTAAGTGCCGGAACAATTTACGGAGGAACTAGCAACCTTCTGGCGCATAGTTTCAAAAAGCTCGGCATCGAAACGACCTTCGTAAACCAAGACGCTCCGGAAGACGAAATCTTCGCGGCTGTGCGCCCGAATACGAAACTCATTTTCGCGGAATCACTGTCAAATCCAAGTGTAAGGGTTTTGGATTTTGAAAAGTTCGCGCGCGTCGCACGCCGCGCCGAAATACCCTTCGCGGTGGACAACACCTTCCCCACTCCTTATCTTTGCAGGCCGTTCGATTTCGGCGCAAACATAGTAATGCACAGCACGTCAAAATACGCAGACGGACATGCGTGCGCACTCGGGGGAATTGTAGTTGACAAGGGAGACTTTGACTTTGCGGCTTCCGATAAATTCCCCGGTTTTAACCAGCCCGACGAAAGCTATCACGGCCTAGTCTACACAAAAACATTCGGGAAAATGGCGTTCCTGGCAAAAGCCCGCACCCACGTTATGAGAGACTTCGGAATGATGATGGCTCCAATGAACGCATGGCTTACAAACATGAACCTGGAAACTCTGCCCCTGCGCATGGAGCGCCATAGCCAAAATGCGCAAAAATTAGCGGAATTTCTGGAGTCACATCCCAAAGTAGAGTGGGTAAACTATCCGGGATTGAAAAGCTCGCCGGATTACGAACTCGCCAAGAAATATCTCAAAGGCTGCAGCGGAGTCATGACATTCGGCCCCAAAGGCGGAAGGGCGGCCGCCGAAAAATTTATGAATTCCCTTGAGCTTGCAGCAATGGTGATACATGTTGCAGACACCAGAACAGGAGTTCTGCATCCCGGAAGCACAACACATAGGCAACTCTCTGACGACGAGCAAAAAGCCACGGGAATTTTGCCCGAACTAATTAGAGTAAGCACGGGACTAGAGAACATCGACGATATTATCGCCGATTTCGACCAAGCTCTCAACAAATGATAAAAGCTTTTCCGAAAGGCGCATCTTGGGGGGAGACACCCCCTTGATGCGCCTTTGCGTTTTTTTCGGGGAACCAAATTTAAAATTTTTATGTTTATTTTTTTTTAAGCCGATATTTAATGAAAAAATTATAATGCGATATTAGCGCATAGAGAAACAAAAAATAAATTATGGCGCACAAAAAAGAAGTTGAAAAAAAATACTTTAACCGCGAACTAAGCTGGCTTGCCTTCAACAGAAGAGTTCTAAATCTCTGCCTCGAAGAATCCTTTCCGCTCTTGGAAAGGGTTAGATTCCTTTCAATAGTAAGCAACAATCTCGACGAATTTTTTGAAATAAGGGTGGCAGGGCTGGAACAGCAGCTGGAATCCGGCGTCCTGGAAGTTGGTTTTGACGGGCTCGGCCCGCGCGAGCAGCTGCGGCAGATTAGCTCCATAACGGCGGCTCTTACAAAAGACGAATACCGCATATGGACAGACGAACTTATTCCCAGGCTGCGCGCCGAAAAGATTATATTTAAAACTCCCAAGCAATGCACGCCCTCGGAAAAAGAATGGCTGAAAAAATATTTTGAAGACAACGTGTATCCTGCCCTAACCCCACTTGCGGTGGACCCAGCGCATCCATTCCCCCATTTGAGAAACAAGGGATTGTATGTATTGCTATCCATAGCCAATCCAGAAATAAAGCGCGCCCCGAGCGATATCGCAATAATTCCTGTGCCTCCAATACTTTCGCGCATAATAAAAATAGACAACCCAAGCCACGAAACCCAAACTTTTGTATACCTCAGCGACACCATAAAATTTTACGCCGAAGAACTGTTTCCGGGCTATAAGGTCCGCAACTCGGCAATATTTAGAATAACGCGAAACTCCGATTTATACTTCGACGAGGAAGAGACTGAAAATCTTCTGCAAACGATAGAAAACGAGCTGCACAACCGCCGCAAAGGAGCTGCAGTGCGCCTTGAAATAGAGGACTGCGTTTCCGAATCCGCTCTTAAAACCCTGGTTGAAGCAATCGATTTGGACGAAAATTTTATATACAAAATTCCAGCCAGCCCGCTGAACCTTGCAAGATTATCCGTGGCGTACGACATGATTGAGCGCCCCGACTTGAAGTTTCCGCCAATGCGCCCCTATCTGCCGCCGGAATTTAGAAATTGCGACGACTATTTTGAAGTGATAAAGCAAAAAGACAGGCTGCTGCACCATCCCTACGAAAGTTTTGCGCCCGTGGAGGAATTCATTTCAAAAGCGGCAAAAGATCCAAGCGTATTGGCCATAAAACTTACGCTATACCGCACTAGCCAAGGATCCCCCATTGTCCGCGCGTTAAAAGAAGCCGCAACAAACGGCAAGCAAGTGACAGTTTTAATTGAGCTGAAAGCGCGCTTCGACGAGGAAAACAACATACAGTGGGCGCGCGAGCTCGAAGAGCGCGGAGTGCATGTCGTCTACGGCATAGTCGGATTTAAAACCCACTGCAAAACATGCCTCATAGTAAGGAGGGAATCCGGCGGAATGCTGAAGCGCTATGTGCATTTGGGAACGGGAAACTACAATTCAAAGACAGCAAAAATTTATACCGACCTGTCTTTTTTCACCGCGCGCGAAGACATAACCGAAGAAGTTGCAAACCTGTTCAACACATTGACGGGAAAAGTAAAAAATCCGGAATTCAAAAAACTTTGGGTAGCCCCCTTCTGTTTTCACAGCAAATTTATAGATATGGTGAAGCGGGAAATCGCGCACGCAAAAAGCGGCAAACCCGCCCGCATAATAATTAAGGTAAATTCCGTAATAGAACAGGCGTCAATCGACGCTCTCTACGAGGCGTCCCAAGCCGGAGTAAAAATAGACTTGATTGTTCGCGGAATATGCGGGCTAGTGCCGGAAGTAAAGGGTTTGAGCGACAACATAACAGTAAGAAGCATCGTGGGAGTGTACCTTGAGCACAGCCGGATTTACTACTTTGAGAATGCAGGCAACCCGGAAGTTTTCGCAGGCAGCGGAGATATTATGACGCGAAACATGTTTAAGAGGATAGAATGCATATTCCCAATCGAAGACCAAGACTTAAAATCCCGTGTAATAAACGAGATTTTGCCTGCTTATTTAAAAGACAACAGGTTCTCAAATTTGCTGCACTCAAACGGGGCATATTATAAATCAGAAGAAATGAAAACTTCCGAGCCATTCTCATGCCAAGAATTTTTTACAATACAATAACAACCGCACATATAAAAAAACACGCCATATGCCCGCCGCGCCAAAACGGAGAAAAAAAGCTTGTTAAAAAATTAAAAACGGGTTTAATTGTCTCTGTTAAATAAATCGCGGCGTACCGCGCCAAGTCTTAGGTTATTTTAATGGGGCGCGGCGGATTAGACGCAATATTTAAAACATTTCCGTCTTATGCTGATTTACGTTTCCGCAACGAAAACGCAATATCCGCTTTGTGTGCCAAGAAATATCATTTTAATATAAATTTACCGCTTATGGAGAATTTGGAAATCATAACTGTATCGGGAATATTCGCCCCGACTACAAACAACAACGGCGTACTTTTAGATCCGAAGCGCGGAGGCAAAACGCGCCCAACCGACCCCTATGTTCCCAAGGATTTGGTGCAGCGGTTTAATGTAAAGAAAGGACAGTTTATCGTTGCCAAAGCGCACCAGGCGGCAGGCCATCCAAATCCGAAAGTGCGTTTTATTGAAACAATAGACTCGGTTCCCTGCTCCGAACGCAAACGCGTACCATCTTTCCAACAACTTACCACAATAGCCCCGAAAGAAAAACTGAGACTCGAAACAAAAGACGAACGCCTAACTAACCGCGTTGTAGATATTTTCTGTCCAATAGGGAAAGGAACGCGCGGGCTAATCGTAGCCCCCCCACGGACAGGGAAAACAACCCTGCTTAAGGACATCGCCTACGGAATAATACAAAACCATCCGGAATGCCATCTTATGATTTTGCTTGTAGACGAGCGCCCTGAGGAAGTCACCGACTTTAGAATGGACCTTCCTGAAGCCGAAATATACGCGTCCTCCAATGACGAAAACATAGAGACGCACATACGCATAGCGGATTTGGCAATAGAGCGCGCAAAACATCTTGTTGAAAGCGGCAAAGATGTCGTCCTTTTAATGGATTCCCTTACGCGCCTCTCTCGCGCGCACAACGCCGCAAAAGCAAACAGCGGCAGAACCATGAGCGGCGGCTTGGATATACGCGCCTTGGAACGCCCGCGGCAGATATTTTCAGCAGCGCGCAACACGGAGGAAGCAGGGAGCCTGACAATAATCGCCTCCGCTCTAATAGAAACCGGGTCCAGGATGGACGATTTAATATTTCAGGAATTTAAAGGAACCGGAAATATGGAAATGGTTCTCGACCGCAAGATTGCGGAACTTAGAATATGGCCCGCCATAAACATATCCGCATCAGGAACTAGGCGCGAAGAGCTACTGCTTTCAGACGACGAGCTCGAAGCGGCATCTTTTTTGCGCCGGGCAATGGCAAACGCAAAGCCGGAAGACGCAGCGGAAACTCTTATCAATAGAATGAAGCAGTCAAAAAATAATGCCGACTTTATCTCTATGATTTTGTAGCGGAATAAAAAACGCCCGAAACACTAGCCTCCAATCGACCTTTTTTGAGGGAAAGGCTTTTCTCCCCATAAAAAAGCTTTCCGCCAAAGCGGCATCTCCGTAAAAATTCTATTGCCCAACTATCAATATGCGGCGCATCCGCAAAATTAAACTGTTTGCACCCGTATTTTCTGTGTCCATAAAAGAAATCCCGCATGCCAATTCAGGAAAAATTACGGCGCAAAATAAATTTTTAGGCGCGGATTTGCGGCGACGGCATTTCATTGGGATGAGAACCAAAAATCCGCAAGCCCGTAAAATGAAAAGCATTTTTTAGGCTAATGCGGCGTTGAGCTATTTTTATATTATGCCTGGTAGCATCGACCGCGCATATGCATAAAAAAACGCCCGCTTAATTTGCGGGCGAATTTCCTTCGGTTTACTTGTCTGATACTCTTACGGGCTAGTATCTCATTCTCTCTTTAAAGCTCTCAGCTTTTTCTTTTAACTCCGCGGGAGTGCGAACCTCCAAGCCAACCATCATTTCATTTTCGCCGCTCTTTGGATCTATAAATATTATAGTCGGGAAGCCGCGCAAATTGTATTTTTCGGCAAGTTCTCTGTATTTTTTCGCATGGGCCTTGTTTTTCGGCTCTCCTAAGCGCGTGAAGTCGGCGACAACCACCTTAAGCTTGTCCTGCGCATATTTGGTGAACTCCTCAGTATTCAGCACAAATTTATGCAGCATTTTGCATGGCGGGCACCAATCCGACCCGGTAAACTCAAGCATGAGAATTTTACCCTCCTTTTTGGCGGCCTCAAGAGCCTTGTCAAAATCCTCCTCAGCCTTTAGCTCGATTTTCTTTGCTTCGGATTTCAACGAATCGTTTGCGTTGGCTTTTGATGTTTCGCCAAATCCCGACGCCGGCGCGCCTAAAAGAAAAGCAGAAAGAACAGCCAAGAGAAAGTAGGTTTTTTTTCCAATTTTTATTTTTTCCATAATATTTTGTCTTTATTATAAGTTAATCGGAGAATTTTTACGCTGCTTGAGATTTATTTTTTGTCTTTGTCAAAAATGGAAAGATCCCATTTGTCGTACCATCTTATGACGGGAGTCCCATTCTCCCACTCAACAGGCAGGAATACGTATCTGCCGTCGATGGCGTCCTCGGATATCCATCTGTCGCCGACATAAATAAAGGCGTCTTTCTTGCCTTGCACAGGTATAACTGCGGTGCTCTGCGACAGAAAAGTTGTGTCGGGCTTGGCGGAATAAGGGCGGGTGCGCGACTTTTTCTGCCCTTCCCCACGGCAGGGATTGCCGATTTCCTTCCATTCTCCCAGCATTGAGTCGCAAACCGATATTCTCCCGGGATTGGGCGCCCAACCAGTGCAATGGGAGGTAAATAGCCAATACTTGCCATCTTTTTTGAAGAATGCGGGAGCTTCGTGGTAGTCTCCGCGCAAAACGCGTACGTATCTGCCGGTAAAGCCTTGGAAATCGTCGGAAAGCTCATGGATTTGAAGAGTTGCGTTTTCCTCGCTGGCGCATGCGTAGTAAGCCTTGCCGTCGTCATCAACGAATAAAGTCATGTCGCGCGCCATCTGGCCTCCCTCAAAATCGCGCAGGAAAAACTGTCCGCGCGCAACGGCCTCGTCCGACGGACGGTTTTTATTTAAGTCGCAATCGCGCCAATTCGGGTTTTTAGCATCGAGCTCCCTGCGAAAAGCCTTCAATTTCTCAGCGTCGTTAATCGGATAAACTCCCGCCTGCGGCCGGAATGAACGTATAAATTTATACGGCCCGGCAACCTTGTCGGCAACTGCAACCCCGACTCGCGCGGTTCTGTAGTCTGGACTTTCGGAAAGTATATGTTCAAGCTTTGGCGATTTCGCAAATTTTCCCTTCCTAAATTCCAAATGCATCCACATCACATATTTTTTTGTTTTGGGATTGTATATTACTTTTGGACGTTCCAAAACTGTACCGCGAATTATTTCAGAATCGGGGTCGTCGGACATCGGAAGAGCTATGCCCTCATCTTTCCAGTTGTACAAATCCTCTGAAGAATAGCAATGGACTCCCACAAGCGCCCTGTTTCCAACTGTTCCGCCGACTTTATGTTCGCCGAACATGTAATATTTGCCGTTATCATACAAAAAACCGGCGCCATGCGCGTTTACATGCCTGCCGTTGTTGTCCAGCAAAACTTGCGCGGGATTAAAATCGTTGTACTTGATTATTTCCGCCGTATTCACGCCTTTATCCGAACTGGCGCATCCGAAAGCCAGCAATGAAATAGCTGAAAAAACAGCCGCGGACAATTTTGAAGTGCTCTTGCTTTGTTTCATATTATATTATGTTATGTGTTGTTGTATCTATAAAAAAACTTTCCATTCCCCGACCCGACAGCAGACTATCTTCCAACAACCCTCTTGGCAAGATTTCCGACGCCCGCAAAGAGTTTCAGCCAGCTTCGGCACCGGAGGTTCAACGGTCGAAAAGCTCCATTTGCGGGAGGCGCAGCATATTGTAATTTTTAAGTATGCGTATGGTTTGAAGCAGGTCGCTTTTGACATAATTATTGTTCACTTCAATGCTGTCGGCAATATTGCGCAGCATATGCGGATATGTAAGAATGCCGTCAACGCCTTTAGATTTGAGCAAATTTACGCTTTTCTGGCGCTCCGAACGGTTTTTCGGCAAAGACGGAATAGCCAATATCTTAAAAACCTTGCCGCCTTGCTGAAACATTGATTCCACGCGCTTTAACGCATTCTTTTGCAAAAACTTAAAAATTTCATCCGAAGAATTTAATATGGCGGCTGAAAACGTCGACGTATGCCATCCCTTTACTGAAACGACAGCCTGGCGAATTTTTGAAATATCTTGAGCAGATAACACAAAGCCGATATCGTTTTGCCCCGCATCCGAGCAATTTGGATTATACACAACCAAGTCAATTTCCTCGTCCGCCCGTTTCTTGCGCGATTGAACTTGATACTTATAAAACTGCCTGACCAAAAAGCCGTTTATTTCAAAATATTCCCTGACAATATTTTCGTCGATTCCCGCCATATACATAATATAGATAGTTGATATGCCGCTGTTTTTCCACCAAAAAAACGCAATTTGCGCAAAAAACTTCACAACACAATCATATATAAAACATAAAAAAAAACTTGTCATTGCAACCGCTTGGGTAAATTATTGAGAGAATGGGTACAAAGTTGAAACAGACAAAAGAGTCTTTTGAAGATACTCTAAAAGAACTCGAAGATATTCTTAAAGAGCTGGAGAATACTCAAACGCCTCTTGAAGATCTGGTCGAACGCTATAAGCGCGCCCAAGAATGCCTTGCAATATGCCGCAAAAAGCTCGACGACGCCGAAATGCAAATAAAAAAGCTCGAACCTGACGGAGAAGAAGACTTTTCCCTTGAAAGTGAATAGCGCCAGCCGCAAAAATATTTTAAAAAATGTCTATTTTAAGTTCTATAAATTCCCCCGAAGACGTAAAAAAGTTAAAGCCTGAACAACTTCCCGATTTGGCTTACGAAATTCGCCAACAAATCATAGATGTGACATCTCAAAAAGGAGGCCATGTCAGCCCGAATCTCGGCATTGTAGAACTTTCAATAGCTCTCCACAGGGTTTTTGACACGCCTAAAGACCAGATACTTTTTGACGTATCGCACCAGTGCTATACCCACAAGCTTCTTACCGGCAGAAATAACGAAAAATTCCGCAATCTCCGCCAAACCGGAGGAATCAGCGGATTTTGCAACCGCTTTGAAAGCCCGCACGACGCCTTCGGCGCGGGGCATGCCGGAACGGCGCTTTCGGCGGCCTTGGGACTGGCGGCCGCGCGCGATAAAAATGGAACCGATGAAAATATCATAGCGGTTGTCGGAGACGCAGCCCTCACAAACGGCGTGACGTTTGAGGCCTTCAACAACATAGCAAATACGACAAAGAAAATGATTGTCGTTCTAAACGACAATAAGATGTCTATTTCAAAGAACGTAGGCGCAATTTCCCAATACTTAAACAGCGTAATTACAAATCCTACGTACAATAGATTATACGCCGACATGAACGCGTTTCTCAAAAAGCTTCCGCTCGGAGAAACTGTGGCATCGGTTGCCGCCAAGGCAGCCAGCGACGCAAAGGGATTTATCCTGCCGTCCTCTCTCTTTGAGTATTTCGGTTTGATGTACCTAGGGCCGATAGACGGGCACGATATTGCCCAATTAGAAAAATACCTCAATTTCTGCAAAAAATCCACCCGCCCAATCCTTCTGCATGTTTTGACGACAAAGGGAAAAGGCCTGGAAGTTGCCGTGCGCAACCCTGAAAAATTCCACGGAGCAACTCCGTACAATGTCGTCACAGGCGAATCGACTGCAAACGGCGACAAATCGATTCCAAACTACCAAGACGCAATGGGCAAAGCGCTGTTGCGATATGCAAAAAAAGACCCAAAAATCGTTGGAATAACGGCGGCAATGGCGTCAGGCACAGGGCTTTCCTTCTTAAAGAACGAACTTCCAGGACAATTCTTCGATGTCGGCATAGCTGAAGAACACGCCGCAGTTTTCGCAGCCGGAATGGCTTGCAAAGGATTTAAGCCTGTTGCCGCCATTTATTCCACTTTCATGCAGCGCGCCTACGACTGTGCAATGCATGACGTATGCCTGCAAAACCTGCCGGTCACATTCTGCCTGGACCGCGCCGGGCTGAGCGCCAACGACGGCGCTACACACCACGGGCTTTTCGACATATCATTCCTTCGCCCGCTTCCGAACGCCGTTATAATGCAGCCTTCAAACGAAGACGAATTGGCTGATATGCTATACACTTCGGTTGAATCTAAGCGCCCATGTTTCATACGCTATCCCAGGGGCAAAGGAGAGGGCGTTCCAATAAAGGAAGATCCGCAAAAGCTACCAATAGGCAAAGCTGAAACGCTTAGGGAATCCGACGGGAAGATATGCATTTGGGCGCTTGGGAACATGGTGTCGGAGGCTAAAAAGGTTGCGGACATATTTGCGTCCGGCGGCGTAAAAGTAGGCGTTGTGAACGCGCGTTTCGTGAAGCCGCTAGATGCGGAACTTCTTCTAAAAGACGCAGATTCCAATAAGTTGATTGTGACTTTAGAAGACCACGCGGCCAGCGGAGGATTCGGTTCGGCTATAGCTGAAACCCTTTCGTCAAACAACAAAAAATGCGCTCTGCAGATAATAGGCTGGCCCGACAAATTCATACCGCACGGCACAAATGTAAAAATCCTTCGCGAACAAAACGGACTTGGGACCGCCCAAATTGCCGCTCGCATAGCAGACAATGCAAAAAGTTTAGGAATAAAACTCAGTTAGGAGCCAAACACGCATGACACAACAGGAATTTAAAAAGGAATTTGAAGAAAAACGGCTAAAAGTTGAAGACGCCATTAGGCGCCTGCTTCCCCCTGAAGATACCCGCCCGTCAATAGTCCATCAAGCCATGCGGTACAGCATGGAAGCCGGGGGGAAACGCCTTAGGCCAATGCTGATTCTTGCAGCGCACGACATGTTCCCTTCTCAAATAGACCCATATCCGGCTTGCGTTGCGATAGAATGCCTGCATACATACTCGCTTATACACGACGACCTGCCCTGCATGGACAATTCAGACCTTCGCCGCGGGAAGCCAACCTGCCATAAGAAGTTCGACGAAACTATGGCGTTATTGGCTGGAGACGCCCTTCTGACATATGCATTTGAGCTCCTTGCCAAGCACTACCAAGATACGCCGCGCATAGCAGCTGGACTTGTTCTAGACCTTTCCATAGCCGGCGGAAGCCAAAAAATGATAGGCGGGCAAGTGGAGGATGTCCTTGGCGAGCGCGACGGGAAAATGACGCCAGACAAACTTGAATTTATTCATCATAATAAAACAGCAGCCCTTATAACCGCTGCTGTGACGATGGGCATAAGGCTGTCGGATTCCTACGATGTCCAAAAGCTGGAAGTCGCTCGGGAGATCGGCAAAAATATAGGGCTGGCATTCCAAGTAATAGACGACATCTTGGATGTCACAAGCGACGACGCCACTATGGGTAAAACCACTGGCCTTGACGCCCAAAACGAGAAAATGACATATGTATCTTTGTACGGCATTGAAAGGTCGCGCGAAATTGCCGCCGAACTTACCGGCAAAGCAATAGCAGACTGCCAAAAGTTAAGCGACAATTGCGAATTTTTCAAAGCGCTTATAACCTATATGCAAAATAGAATAAACTAATTTACAGAACCATATTTTAGGGAATTGGCTTTAATAGGCGCAGCAGATGCCGCAAAATATTTTTATCGAACTACAATCGGTCTAATAAAAAAGGACAAATTATGATAGTAGAACCCAAAGTAAAAGGATTCCTTTGCATAACCGCCCATCCCGAAGGTTGCGCGGCAAATGTCAGGGAACAAATAGAATATGTAAAGAGCAAGGGTGCAATAAAAGACTCGTGCAAGAGCGTTCTGGTTATAGGCTCCTCCACGGGATATGGATTGGCAAGCCGCATAGTTTCGGCATTCGGATGCGGAGCGGCTACAATAGGAGTATTTTTTGAGCGACCCGCGGACACCGCGCGAGGGCGCCCCGCAAGCGCCGGATGGTACAATACGGCAGAATTTACAAAACAAGCCCAGGCTGCAAACCTTTACGCCGCCAACATAAACGGCGACGCGTTCTCCAGCGAAATAAAGAAACAAGCGATTGAGGCCATCAAAAAAAGCCCTATGGGCAAAGTCGATTTAGTTGTTTATTCTCTGGCGGCTCCCCGCAGGACAGACCCTGCGACAGGCGAAGTTTATAAAAGCGTATTGAAGACCGTCGGGCAAGAACGCAAGGACAAAAGTCTGGATACCGACAAAGGCGAAGTTGTAGAAGTGTCGGTACCGGTTGCCAATGAACGCGAAATATTCGAGACAGTAAAAGTAATGGGCGGAGACGACTGGGAACTTTGGATAAAGGCTTTGGACGAAGCTGGAGTTCTCGCGGAAGGTTGCACAAGCTTGGCGTATTCCTATATAGGCCCTGAATTGACCTACCCCATTTACCGCAGCGGCACAATAGGCATGGCAAAAAAGGACCTTGAAAAGGCCGCTGAGCGCATAGACGCCATTCTTAAGTTGCATAGAGGAAAGGCGTTTGTCTCGATAAACAAAGCTTTGGTGACTCAGGCTAGCAGTGCGATTCCCGTGGTTCCGCTTTACGTTTCAATCCTCTACAAGGTGATGAAAGAAAAAGGCATACACGAAGACTGCATTAGGCAAATCCAGCGGCTATTCGCTACACAGCTTTACAATGACAACTTTTTGGATTTCGACGACGCCGGAAGAGTGCGCATAGACAATTTGGAATTGCGCGACGATGTTCAAAAGGAAGTCTTTGAAATTTGGCCCAAGGTAAACACTCAAAATTTGAATGAACTCACCGACTTCGCCGGATATAAAAGCGAATTTATGAAACTATTCGGGTTTGGCAGGCCGGATATCGATTATTCAAAAGACGTAGAGATATAATCCTCAAACAAAACATTTTTTCTACGCGCGCCGAAACACATCGGCGCGTTTTTTTTATAGTGGATAAGCGCTTGCCGCAGCCCGGACGGCTTCGTTAAGGCCTATGCCATAGACATTAGTCAAGCCGATGGCGCCTTGAATGCACAGGTTCTTTTGATCCGCCGAAACTCCCATTGCCGTCGCCATAGACTGCATTGAAAGAACTTGTTCGTCGCCGTAGATTGTTATGCGCTGCATTTCCGATGCAATCGGAGACATTATAGGCAGAACTTCTGACACGTCCCCCCCCCCTTGCGACCTTATCGCCGCCGCCAGCTTTTGTACCGCCGCTTCTTGTTGCCCGAAAGCTTGTATTGCAGCTATTGCAAAATTTTTAAACTTTAGCGCAAGGTCGGACATCTTCGCGCCAATATTCATCATGGCACCAGTACAAACATTATTTAAATTGGATGTACTATCCGAAACAATGCCTAATTTCTTGTTTAATTCGCCAAGGGCGTCTTGAATTTTGTTGAGAGACTCAAGTTTGGCATTTACCGCGACTTCTATATTAAATTTTTCGTCTGCCATTTTCTTCGTCCGATTTTTGTTGATTTGTAAAACTTTTGTGCGATAATTTAGATAATGAAAGACATTAAAGAAACAGCCTTATACTTTTTTATCTCGCTGATTATAGTATCGGGAGTGCTTTTTTTGGTGCTTTCAATTCCCCCGGAAATTGGCAAGCTCATAATTTCGATAATGCTTGGCCTGTTTATTTTTATCGGGTTCATATTCTTTTTGTGCCTGTTAAATTATATTTTCAAACATGCCAAGTGTACTGTCTTTAATGTTTTTGTTCCTCCATCCGAATAGAAATTTCTCTTTTACTTTTGAGCGTCCCTCAAATTCGCGGTTAAGCCGGTTGAGGGATTTTTCGTCTATGAGGGCGGCCTGCGCGTCGAAAATCGACAAGGTGTCAAAGGCCCTGCGGCGTCAGAATCAAAGCATGCCAAGAGCACGCGGTTTATCGGCGGCTATTTAACGCCGCCTACAGCCCACTCCCCCACAGAAAGAAAGAAAATCCCCCTCAGCAAAATGATACCAAATGCGTAGAAAACTTACTGACTTCGGTAGGAAAATATACCGACGCATTCTTCAAATCGGCCTCCTAAACATTCTAAATTCGAATAATGAATGCGCTTCAAACGGCCGCAATGCATCAAAGATTGCCTAAAGCGCTCATCCGAAAAGAACTAAACTGCGCACTCCTTAGATAATACCTGGCTATTCAAAAAAAACTTTACAAAATCAAACACGAATACACTATTTAACAATTTATGGGCAGAACCGCTGTTTGTTTAGCGGGGGCGTCCGAAAGGAAAATAATATGAACGAAGAACTACTGAAAATAAGACACAGCGCGTCTCACGTTTTGGCGACTGCCGTGTTAAGATTGTTCCCCAACGCAAAGCTCGACATCGGCCCAGCGACCGAAACGGGCTTTTATTACGACTTCGACTTGGACCATAAGTTCACCGCCGAGGACTTGGCTGCCATAGAAGCCGAGATGAAGAAAGTGATTGCCGAGAACCAGCGTTTCGAGCGTATTGAAGTCGACCGCCAAACCGCCGCAAAAATGATTGAGGAAAGTGGCCAGGCAAAATTCAAGCTCGGCAGACTCGCCGATGTTCCAGAAGGCGAAAAAATTACTATGTACCGCAATGGAGAATTTTGCGACCTTTGCGCCGGTCCCCACGTTGACTATACAAAGCGCATAAAGGCATTTAAACTCTTATCGATAGCCGGCGCCTACCATAGGGGAGACGAAAAGAACCAGCAGCTTCAGCGCATTTATGGAACAGCATTCGCCTCCAAAGAGGAACTGGAACAATACCTGAAGCAAATGGAAGAGGCAAAGCTTAGGGATCACCGCAAGCTCGGCAAGGAAATGGGACTTTTTACAATAGTCGACCGTGTCGGGCAAGGCCTTATCCTTTGGAAACCCAAGGGCGCAATTGTCCGCCAAAGCCTTCAGGATTTTATTCTTGAACTTCTCCGGGCGCAAGGATACCAGCAGGTTTTCACGCCGCATATCGGCAAATTGGGATTATTCCGCACAAGCGGCCACTTCCCTTATTACAAGGAATCGCAATTCGTGCCGATTGTTGAGCGCGAAGACATGGCCAAAATGGCAAAAGAAAATCTGAATGTGGCCCAATTTGAGGAAAAAGTGGAATCGGGAGACGTTGAGGGATTCCTTCTTAAACCGATGAACTGCCCGTTCCATGTGGAAATATATAAGAGCGACCCCCATTCATACCGCGAACTTCCCGTTCGTTTGGCGGAATTTGGCAACGTGTACCGCTGGGAACAAAGCGGAGAGCTAAACGGCATGACAAGAGTCCGCGGTTTCACACAGGACGACGCCCATATTTTCTGCACTCCGGAACAGCTAGACGACGAAATACAAGGATGCTTGGATCTAGTAAAATCGGTTTTTGAAACCATTGGAATGCGCGACTACCGCGTGCGCATCTCCCTGCGCGACCCCGCAAGCGACAAATACGTTGGCTCAGAAGAAAACTGGGAGAAATCCGAAGCCGCAATACGCAAAGCCGCGCGCTCGCTCGGCGTGGAATTCAGCGAGGAGATAGGAGAAGCTGCATTCTACGGGCCGAAAATCGACTTTGTAGTAAAGGATGTAATCGGAAGAGAATGGCAGCTCGGAACGGTTCAGGTAGACTACAATCTGCCAGAACGCTTCGATTTAAGCTATATAGGCGCAGACAACAAGCCGCACCGCCCTATCATGATCCACCGCGCGCCGTTCGGCTCCCTTGAACGTTTTACGGGAGTTCTCATCGAACATTTCGGAGGCAACTTCCCGACTTGGCTTGCTCCTGAACAAGTTCGCATACTCACGCTAAACGACGAAGTAATTCCGTTTGCAGACGGGGTCTTCGCAAAACTAAAAAAATCCGGCGTAAGAGTTTCGATGGACGCAGGCGCAGAAAAGCTTGGAGCAAAAATTCGAAAGGCGGAAACTGAGCGCGTGCCGCATATGTTTGTCATAGGCAAAAAAGAAGCCG
>ULVW01020699.1_pt1 | contig 15460 bp, 6 predicted proteins | sample 1959801 | NCBI WGS metagenome assembly ULVW01 (sample SAMEA4835796, study PRJEB28245) | human gut metagenome | biome: gut microbiome; material: fecal sample | place: Denmark | collected 2008
CCCGGTCTTCTCGTCGTCCGAAGGAACATAGCTCGACAAGGCATCCTCTATCTGGAACAAATAAGGCTGCATACCTTCGTAATCCGTATCCGGGAATTCATCTACCGTCTTCAACTCATAACCGGACTTATAATAATAGTATGAACCACATTTCATATCGAACAGTCCGAAACCGTCACGGTCGGCAAAGGTAAAGGAGGCCGCATCGCTTGCACCGTTCACCAAAAGCAAAGTCCCGTCAGTGCATTGCACCACCACGCCATCCTTGCCTTTCAGGTTATATGTGACCAAACCGTTGTTTTCGCCCACGGGCACAAAAGTTAAAGGCATGGCACTCTCGTTAGCACCCAAAGCCAAAGGACGTCCGGTATAACTGTCTTTCGTCACTTCATCAGACAAGGCATACAAAGAAACGGAACCGTCAGAAGTACGGATATAATTATATACCAAATCCTCAGTCGGGTTTACGAATGAATAGAACTCGGCTACGGCGGCATTCACCTCTTCAATAGCGGCCAAATACTCTTCTGTCGTGGCATCCACCTTGTTGTAGACCCCGTCTGCCTTCGCATGTATTTCCTTCAAAGACGCATAGGCATTGTCAGCATCCCCCATGTAGTTCTGGAAACCTTTAATAACCTTTTCCGCTTCCCACAGCACAGTGTTCAGCACGTCCTTTTGAGGGTTTACCTTCTCACCATCGCCCCAATTATTTTCAGCCGTCAGGCTTTCTTTGAATTCGGCCATGGAACGGAACGTCTTGAGCCACTTGATGTCTACATACGGCATGTCCTCCTTGTTCTTCGGGTCTGCCGAAACGATGGAACTGGGATTTTCCGCATCATAAATGATATTCTTCAATGTATCTGCCCGACAGATATAGCACAAATAAATGCTTTGGAGCTTAAAGCTGCCCAAACGCTCCAACAAACGCATGCTTTCCAAGCGTTCTGCGGTGGCAGTGTCCTTGATGGCCGCAAAGTTCCATGCCATAACGACATCCGACTTGTCTTCATCGAACGACACGGGAATACGATGCGCCAAATATGTCGTGTCTTCCTTTTTGGCTTGTTTGTCGCCATTCGCCAATATAGCCCAAGTGGAATCGGGCGTTCCCGTGAGCCTGTTCCAGTCTCCATTATATTTGAGTTCCAAAGAATCGCGGCCAAGCGCGTCTTTTTCTCCCCAAGCAAACTGGCAAGCAAAGATGTCCATGGATTTCTGATTGAATCCCCACATTCCGCCATACGCGTCCCCGAAGTTCTCCTTGACGCTTGTACCTCCCTCATAAGGGCTGTACCATCTCATTTCAACCCAAAAAGAACCTTTGTCTTTTGTACCGCCTTCGGCCTTGCTTTCCGAGTTCTTGATGGTGGAAGCTTTTAAGGCAAGGACAGGGAAGGCCGGGGTTATCGTCATAAGTCCCTCACCGGCAATCTTTTCCTTGATATCGAAACGATTACGCATCAAGAACCCACCTTTTTCGGGTTCATAATTCGTATTATGCACTCCCAAATAAGACCTGATGTAATCACCGTCTACCACATAACTCCTCCGGTAATCTTCATTCTTCACCGCTGTACCTTCGTTACCGAACTCCATTTTCGCGCCAATTTCCAACTGGGCAGGTGTCCAATTGTAATAACCGTTCACGCCATGGATTTGTCGTTGAGCCACTGCCGTTCCAACATAGCATAACAACGAGAACCCTAGTAAATGTCCTAAATTCATAAAAACAAAAATTTAAAGTTAAACCATAATTTTATAACCTCTCCTATTTCCTACTACGTTTGGGAACAAGAAAATACCTACGGCCTCATCACATTTACCCACAAACCAATGTGGAAAGGGAGAGGGGCGGCAGCTCGAATTCCAACCGTTGGCCGCCTATTTGCAGGTTACGCTTTTCTGGTTGCGGTCCGGAATTGTATGTCACAACCACCGTCTTGCCCTCATGGTTACGGAAAGCTAACATGTTCCCAGGGGCAGACACTTTCAACCGCCGACTCCCGGGCTGTACAAAATGCGATAGGTGTTTCATCAAATAAAACTCATCGGTATAGACCACCTCACGTGTCTGGCGGTTCACCCTCACCAAGGAGTTTTGAGCCCAATCCCAACCGCTTTTGCCCGTCTCATCCAACACCATGTTCCAATACATATAGGAACTCACGCCATGGTTGAAACAATGCACCACGGCTTTCCAACTTTGTTCAAGCGAAGTCCAGTCGTTTTCCCCGTCACCGCATTCGTTTTCCGTCTGCATGTAACGGTAACGGGGGTATTCGCGCTGAATAACCGGTAGCGCTTGCTTTCCCGTCCATTGTACTCCGATACCATCGATGGCCGCAGCTGCATCCTTATCTTTCAAGAACGCACGCACATAATCGGGATTCGGATAGTTCACCGTACCTAGCCAAATCTCAGTATCGATACTGTCTTTCTTAAATTGCGGGGCCAGGAACTTACCGACGAAAATGGCCAGATCCTCGGGACGCCATGTACAAGACGGCCAAGCCGGTTGCCAAGCGATTTCGTTCTGCGGCATCACCATGCTGATGTTCACCCCATTTTTCCGGTATTCCTGAATGTATTTGGAAAAATAAAGTGCGTATGCCTCCAAATAGCCGACCTGCATGTTGAAGCCGGTCGTATGGATGAATGTAGCCCGACGGGGATCAAGACGGTTATGTCCCGTCCCTAATTTATCTACTCCATGGCTTTTCAGAGAATAATGCTCATTGATTTTCATCCAGATGGGGGGTGTCCACGGACTGGCCCACAATTTCAAGTCTGGCCTCAACTTCAAGGCTTCCTTAATGTAGGGTATCAAAGTATAACGGTCACGCCCGACATTGAAATTACGCATCTCATAATCGTCTTTCACGTCATCATAAGAGTAATAGGCAAAAGCATAATCGCTACAAGCTATCGGTGTACGCCCGTAAGCGAAGTTTATGCCTTCTTTAGCAAACAAGGCTTCCATGACTTTTCCACGTTCTTCTGCATCCAAACACTGCAAAGCATCCCAACCCAGTTCGTTGAAAGTCCCGCCAAACCCGTCTACCTCTTGCATCAGGCTGTCCGTATAAACATACACATCAGCCTTTCGCCCGTCATTTTTCAACACTTTGACCTTCTGCCCCTTCCAACGTTCCGTAGCTGTAGTCGTAACCATCTCAATCTGTTGAGCTGCCACCGAAAGATATGTGCATCCCAACCCAATCCATAATAATACGTTTCTTTTCATATTTATTGGTTTACAAATAATTTAAAAAATCAACATTTCATTTCACCGTCATCGTGCGTACCACATCTGTTTCCGGACGGAACGGACGGCCGTTCACCGTCACATTCTCCAACGTGTACCCTCCTACGCTCCTCTGTTTGTCGTAGTCTATGATCAGGCTAGGATTGATATTCCCCTCCGGGGCCGTCACCGAAATATTGCGGAAACGGACATTTTCGACACGGTTGCCCGGCGCACGGTTATACTTTTCACTGTAATCCACGCGCATCTCGAACAAGCGGGCTTTCGGCACGTCTTCTATGCGAATGGAATCATACGTCACATCGCGGATGGTATTCTTGTCACCGCAACCGATGGTAAGCATGCCGTCGCCTGCATGGAAAAGGATGTCGCAATCATGTATGCGCACGTTTTCCAATGTCTCGCCGGTCTCGCTACGGTCGTCGCCATGCGTCCCGATATTGACCGGATGCGCCCAGTCGCACCACAAAGTGGCCCTCGAAATGTCAAAGTCACTACTTCCTCCCCAATACCACCAACGGTGGTTGTAAAGGGCAATGCAGTCGTCCGAATTACGCAGGAACACGTTGTGGATTTTCACATGCCGGCAACACATCAGGTCTATGCCGTCGCTCCAAGGACGGGCAGAAAAAGACTTGAGGTTACGGATGGTGATGTTTTCCGACTGTCCGCCATATACCGTATAATGCTGTGGGTTCAATACGGTCACACCGTCCACCAATACGTCCTTGGAATAGGTGATTTCGATGCCGCGCAACGGATGGGCGATGATGCCCCGCCCGATGATGCGCACATCCTCGGCACGGTCTACAATAAGCCGTGCGCGGACCACCGCGCCCGGTGCCAGATAAACGGTCGTATGGCTTAGAATCTTGATTTCCCCGTTGGGCAAATCCTTGGGCTTATGCACGCCCGGTCCGAAATAAATCAGCCGTGCGTCCTGCATGAATATGTCCTGCGCGTTTGGAGCCGTCCAGTTGATAGTGCCCGGTTCATCGCCTGTATAGGTTTCCGTAAGCATGGCATTGGCAAAGACATGCAGGTTCTGTTTCCGCTCGCCGTTGAATTCCACACTCAGGAATTCCGGACGCTGCAAGGCGAACTCCACCGTACGCTCGTCCACCTGCCGGGCCACAATGCCCCGTGAAGCCGGTTTCACCTTCACTGCCATCCGGCCGTCTGCGTCCAAGGCATCGGCACGGCAGTTCCTGACCTTCACCATCACCGGCCCGCCCATCTCGAATTCGGCAAAAGAAGCGTGGCGGACCTTCCGCACATCCACTTCGCAATCCAGATTCGGAACTTGTCTCCACTCACTGTCACTGCCTGCAAGAGGCTTTACGTACACCTCGTAATCCGGATTCCGTTTCAGCCCTTCTTTTCCTTCGGGCCATTCGCTCACCCGTATTTGTGCCTGCACCGTCCAAGCCACCAGGCACAACAAGACGGCCATTTTACATTTTCCCATTTGTCTCTTTGTTTAATATGATTTTACGCACACCCGTATGTTCTCCGTCGGATACCTTCAACAGATATACACCGGAAGACATGTGACCGACCGGCATACCACATTCCAAACCTCCGGAAACCCCGACCGTGCCGACCAATGTACCGGACAGCGAATACAGGCCGACAACCGTATTACGGGCTGGAACTGACGAGAAGCGGACCGTAAGCCTGCCGCCGGAAACCTCCGCACACCATTCAGCTCCGGCCTGCGCCGTACTTTCCACACTGCTTCCCTCAGACACGACCTGCGTCCGGACTACGGGAAGCGCGGAGGCATAAAGCAGATTGCCCGTTTGCAACGCCGTGATTTCGGAACGGCCCGCCGACAAAGGTAAAAGACCGTGGCCGTTCACCACTTCAACCACGGAAGGAGCTGAACTCTTTAAAGCCACGGAAAGACCGGAAGTGGAGGATACCGGAGGCGTGAAAGCCTCATCGCCCACTTTGCATTCCGCCAACTCCCCAAAAGTGATGGCCTGCGTGGCGGCTCCATATAAAGCCGAAACCTGACCGGCATCCAAGGCACAATCGTACACGCGAACGTCGTCCACCCAACCGAAAAGAGAAGGGTCGGAAGCGTAAGCCGAACGCCCGATGAAGTTTTGCGTGGTCGCTCCCAAGGAAGACGGCGACAAGGTCAGGTTCTCGTTCCGGCCCACCTCTACCCCATTGGCATAGAGGATTCCCGTGCTCCCCTTTTGCGTCAGCACGATGTGCGTCCACGCTCCGGCTTTCATTTTAAAATTCGTGTTGATTTGCTGCTCATCCGAATTACCGCCCTGGGTGATGGCATAACGCAAGAAGCCGGTCTGCGCGGCTTGGACCGTCAAAAAGAAATTATTGTCCGTGCCCCGGTTGCAGTCCACAATACGTGCCCAATTCTCCACACGCTCAGGTCTCACCCAAAGCGACAGGCTGAAGTCCTTCCAACCCGATGCCCAACCGGAAGGAAAGGACAGGTGGCCGCCATTCAGGCGCACACCGGAATAGAACTTGCCGCCTTCGTACCCAACATTACCCACCAACTGTGCTACACCACCGTTCCACACGTCCGTGGCCTCCGTTCCGGAACCTTCGTCCAACGGCCAATACTGGCAACGGCCCACCTGGGGATAGGCTTTTACCTCGTCGGAAGCTTTGCCCTCGCCTACGGCATTCACGGCCGACACCACATAATAATACATCTGGCCGTTGTCCACTTTGTGATCCGTAAAACGGCAGTCCATCGCACGCCCCATCAAAGTATAGGGTCCTCCAAAGGAAGTACCGCGCCGCACTTGGTAATAGGCCGTACGCTCGCCAGTAGCCTTCCACGACAGTCCCACGAAACCGTTGCCCGCAAAAGCCTCCACTCCTGAAGGAGCGGAAGGCAAAGACAAGGCGGATGTGGAAGCGTAACCTTCTGCACACCCATTACTCTCACCGGCTGCATTGGAAGACCATACCTTATAATAATAGGTGGTGGCAGGCTCCAAAACGTCGTCCACGTACGAAGGTTCGGACAAATTGGTGGCCAACGTGACAAACGGCCCGTCAGGCGATGTGGCGCGGCACAGTTTATAAGCCGACACATGGCCTTGGGTGCTCCAAGAAAGTTTTAAGGCCGTGCTGCCCACTGTTTCCACTTTCAAATTCTCCGGCATGGGCGGCAAGGCCGTACCGGCAGCCGTCAAGGACACATGGTCGAAACCTACGGTATAGCCCAAAGGACGATAGGCACCACCGCAAACCCAGATTCCGGCCAAACAATCCACAGAGAATCTTATCTCCTGCGAACCAATAGAATGCCAATCCGTACCATTGTCCGATACAGAAGCCTCGAATACATTGCCTTTCCTCACCAACTTCAGCCACAATGGAATCCATGTATGATCACTTCCGGCCATATCGCCATCACCACTTACAGTATTACGCCACATGAAATGTGTACAACGCGTACCGTTATCTCCTATCCATAACATCACCTTCGGAGATGAAGCAGAAATGTTTTCCCGGACAGCTACACCAAACTTTTCTTTTAGTTGAGTTCCTTCCTGCTCTCCGGCATATATCCGGGTTACAAGTTCAAAATCACCACTCACTGCCGTATAAGTAAAATTACCCTCGGGATGGCTCGGATCGTAAATGTCACGTCCCGACCCGGTCAATAGGAATGAATTCCCATTAGAAGGAGCATACAGTGTCATTCCATTAATCATCCAATCTTCCCTACCGATATCTTTTTGTGTCCACCCCGTAAGATAAGAAATTACAGACCCCGATTCCGCCTTCACAGATATCGGTTCCGTCCAACCGCTCTCCCCAGACTGGTTTTTGGACCGCACCCGGTAATAATAAGTTTTCCCCGGAACGACGGCTGTATCGGTATACTCCGAAGTGGCATTGCCCGACCATCCTCCGATAGTCTCAAAAATGCCGTCTACAGAACTCGAACGTTGGATGTCGTAGCCACTGGCCAATCCTCCTTTCCCTAAAGTCCAATCCAAATCAATCTTCCGTAAACCTCCCACAGCTTTCAATCCTATGGGAACTGCCGGAACAGAATAAGGCCTATATGCCGTAGTCGTATCAGAACAAGTATACATCATACCGGTAAGCACATCCACGTTTTTGAGTTTCATCATCGAGCGCAACCAAGGAGCGTCTACTCCTTTCCGGTCTACATAATGATGATATACCATCTCATTGGCTAAAATACGGTTATTGGGTAAGGAAGAAGGTTTGTTACTGGACGGCGCAGGATAGTAAAATTTATGCCCTTGGTATACGATAGGTTTCCAATCTACGGGATGTTCGAGATTGAACTTGGCATAATATTCAAAACCTTTCAGCAACAGGTTGTCCTGATAGGAAAACATATCCACTCCCTGATTCCACAACGTCTGGCAGAGGTCTGCATAAAAATCAAGTCCAATCACTGCATGGGGCTGGTCACGTCCCATTTCCGTAGGTTGGCCGTCAAAGACAATACCTTGGTTGATACTACCTCCGCTTGCCCCGTTTTTATAATAGTCGATGGCACTGTTCACCATTTCGGCATCATCAAGATACACTCCGATGTAAAGGCAGCACGTGTTGGCCGGGCCGTCCCATCCGGGCCAAGATCCCGGCGTGCCCAAGAAATCCCGGCAAGCCGGATAGAAATAATCACGGGCCATTTTTTCAAAACGCTCCCGATCTTCCTGCTCCCATCCGGGATACAACCGGACGAGGTCGGCAGCTTTCATAAAAGCCGCTACCGGCAACATGAACAATTCTCCCGTCACCACGCTTTTTATGCTGTTCGACCAATCGTTCAATATGTCCACGGCACAACGGGCATGCGACTCATCTCCGGTCACATACCAACGCAACATGTTGTAATAGGCCGCCTTCGCATCGCGTTCGGCCCTTTGCCGCGTACCGTCAGACCCTCCTAAAGTAGGTTTCGGACTGGCTTTGAAATCTGCACGGGAATCCCGGAAATTGCACAAGGAATCCCACCCCTCAATCCAAGGATGTTCCTTAGCCAGGACTTTCTCTTTCATCCGGTCCAAATCGGCACGGGAATGGTTCAACCCCGGATGTACGAAAGGGGCTTGCAAAGTCTGCGAAAAGCCATACCCCACGAACATACATATCACGATACAAACTCCTGTCTTCTTCATTATAGTAAAATTTAATTTAATATCAACCTTTTGATTATTCCACTATCAGTACCGTTGTCGAACGCGGCTGTACCATCAAGACCTTATCCCTTACGACCTCTTTTCCGGGGAATGTATGTACCCGTCCCTCCGTCGGGACCGTCACATCAAATGTCTGGTCACGGGTACAGTTCATGGCTATCAGATACTTGCCGTAACGCAAGATATAGAAATCCCCCTTTCCGGCATAGACGCTTTCCTGTCCGGGCTTAAACTCCACACCATCGGGTATCCTCGCTATCGGGAGTTGTTCACCGGTATGAGCCGACTTTACCTCAGGATAGAAATTCCGTGCGGGAGAGAAAAAGAGATTGTTCCGTTCGGGACGGGTGTAGGTATATCCGCTCGGCGTATACCGGATGTCTTCGAACACGGTGGCCACACGGTCGCATTCTGGAGTGATGTAGTGTACACGCGCCAAGAAGTTCACCGCGAAATTGGCCCGCCAATACAAAGATGTGTATAGGATTTCATCCCCGTTCTTCAACGCCACCACGCCGACTTCCTCGTCCGAGAACAGCATGTCCGGCATGCCTTCCGACATGGGCAGACGTCCTTCACGGCGCGGCTGTTTCATAATCAGTTCATATTCGCCCGGCAAACGCAAGAGCGTATAGGTGGAATTCAATCCTCGGTCTTTCATCTTCTCCTTGACCACGGCAAAGAACTGGTTGTCCTCCATCATTTGTTGGGCGTATGCCACCGCTTCTGGATCCAACGTGGCGGCCGCAGCCATGATGGGCGTGCCCTCACGATGGTAGCCGCGCTCACCGTAAGTGATGCCTGCCGGATAATAGCCATGGTCACGCCAACCGATGACCGATTCGCCACGCATGGCGGCATATCCCTCATTATCTGGCGTGGGATAACGGAAATGACTCCGCGCATGCAGGATTTTCAACATCTGGGCACGAACCAAGGGGTCACGAGTGTCCGTCAGGCCGCGTTCACCCGTAGCCTCATAAAGATGCACCATCCAGTTCAGTATTTCGCCATAGCCGCCCACGTAGCCCAATTCCTTGCTCAGTCCGTCCTGTGAAAACTGGTAATATGTCTTCCCCAACGGCCACGTAGGCAGCCCGTCGGCCGACAAACTGCCCGACCACGGGGCTATGCCCATGGATTCATAAATGAACGCCAAGGCTTGCCAGACAGGCAGAGCCTTTTCCGGTGCAAAAACAGCCAACATACGGTTCACGTTATACAGATGTAAATCCACAATCATGCTTTGGTTGGTGTACGAACGGCGGTGTGTCTTGGCATAGTCCACACACGCGGCAAACATGTCCGTCCAGTTTTCCCTCCGCGTACGCCCGTTGGCCATTTTCCCGTCCCACACTTCACAAACCTCCGGCACGAATACATTCAAAGCCTCACACAGGGGACCAACTGTCAGCCATGAACCGTCGTAAACCGATTTGGGTTCACGGGCAAAACGTTCATAATATTGGTCGGCCGTACGGATGACTTGCTCTGCCACAGCTTTATTTCGGTAAGCCACCGTCCAAGGTTCGTGGTAAGCGTACGCCAAAAGGGCTGCAGTTTCCTGATCGATTTCCGTTTTCTTCATATAGCCGGATATCTGGCGGTTCACAAATTGCCTGACTTCCTCCATGACTTCTTCACCCGGTGCCGTACGCACCCGGCGCTCTCCCTGCTCGAATTCCCGGATTTCTTTCTTGGAAGGCCGGAACCAGGCCTCTGTATGGGTATACCCTTTATAAATGGCCTTCGACGGCTTCTCCATTACTTTCTGGTACGCGTCGAAAGAATTTCCGTAACGCGCTATACGTCCGGTAGAACGTATGCTCAATTCTATTTTCTCCTTCCCTTTCGTCATGCTGAACGGCAAGGGCACGGTGGTATAAGTAAAATGTCCCGGACGCGGCAAATCCTCATTGGCGATATCCAACACGTCGTAGTCGCCCAAATGGCGGTAGCCCACCTGCTTTCCTTCACAAAACAATATCAACAGATTACTGTTTCCACTGTCGGATCCCCAAAAACGGGCGGTGAAGTAATTCTGCCGGTCGGGATCTATTTTCATTGTAAAGGTCATATTGCCACCTTCCACCCGTTCACCGGGCACAGGTAACAACACACGAGCCGGTTCTTCCATCCCTCCTCTGACAATCTCGGTTGCCTTGTCGGAAAAACCATGTCTCCGCTCGGAAGACGGCTGTCCGAAGACAATCTCGTCCCAAACTCCAGCCACACGTGCTCCCCATATATTCACTGTTCCTATTACCCACACGACACACCAACAAAACCTCAATACCTTCATGGTTATTTTCTTTTTTCAATTAAAAATACAAAAACGTATCAGGATTCAATATCCCCCGACAGCTTTAAGATAAGCCCTTACCAACACACGGCCTTTCTGTATCTGGGCATGTACCGTACGGCGGCTAACATGGAGCTGCTGTGCAATCTCCTCGGCCGACTTCTCCCTGAAACGGTTCAGGTAATATACGTTCCGGCAAGCCAAAGGTAATGCCTTCATCCGTACATGTTCGCTCTCCACCAGACTTTGGGCATGTATTTTCTGCTCCATCTCGTCCGAGACTTCCGACCGGAAGTCATACATATACGAATAGACCTCAGCTTTTCTCACCCGTGCCCTCAGCCGGTCGACCAAAATGTTCTGGACGACCGTAAACGCAAGATTACGGATGGTAGCGGCACACACCATGTCCCCCATATTCAGGATTCGGATGAATGCATCCTGCACGGCATCTTCGGCATCCTCCATGTCATGGATACGTTTATAAGCATAAGCCACTAGCTTTTCGCGATAAAGGGCATAAGCTTCTGCCACCAACTGTTTTTTAGGAATTTCGTTCAGCTCTTTCATGATATTATGTGTTTTAATATTTATTCGCCTTTTGGACATCGCAAAATTATGGATTGGAAAATCAAAAAACAACCTTCCGTCCTTTTCATGGCGTTTATTGAGATTCCATCAGACTAAGAACTATATAACAAACTGGAAAACAAACATTTACCCCCCCCAATCAGCAGTCTGTAAAAATTGGACAGACTTGCAGATATGAGCTTCCATGCGGGGAACACCACTTTTTCAAGCCTTTTCCGCCTAATTTGCAAGGCTAAAACTTGCAATCCTGCACCTAAAAATATAAATTTGCAGACGTTAACGAGATAAATCGATTCATGAAAGCTTTTCGAACCCATCTATTGATATTCATCTTTGCCACAGCCTTCCCGCACCATAAATGTATTCCATTAATGGCGAATATCCTGCCATCCATACATTATATAACGGATGTGAACGGGCTGCCTAATTATACGGTATACAAAATCTTCAAAGACAGCCGAGGTTTGATGTGGTTCGGCACATTCAACGGCATCTGCCGGTTCGACGGCCGCTCATTTACCCATTTCCACATCGACTGCTCCAAACCGCTCAATGCCGTGACTGACATTGTGGAAACAGAAAAGGGAGAAATCTTGTTCGGTACACGCAACGGGCTTTATATCGTCAACCAACCATTGCAAACCTGTGAGCATATCTGTCCTCAAATCGACTATGTCAACGGATTCGGAACTGTAGGGCACACACTTCTCATCGGGGCAAGAAACGGCTTGTGGCAATACGAAAGTCCAGAAAAAGCCGAAGCCATCAAAATCGGGAACAACATCATTTCCAAAGGGAACACCATCAACGACATCACAGACGACGGCAAAGGAGGAGCATGGCTCTGCAGCAACGAGCGCCTGATTCACCTGAACCTACGGCAAAAGACCCTGAAAACGTTTGAAGCCCCCCCTCAACTGTTTACCGGTTACTTGCGTAATATCTGCCGCGTGGGTGAACGCCTGTTCATAGGAACAAACAACAACGGTCTGTTTGCCTTCGACCCGGCCACAGCTTCATTCCGTCCCTATATCAATATGGACTGCCCGGTCATCTACGATCTCTATTCCGATGGAAAAAGCCAACTCTATGTCTCTACCGACGGCAACGGAGCCTATATCATAGACACCCATACAAACCAAATCGTACGGAGGTTCCGGACGGACACGCCAGACTTCCCTCTTCCGGCCAATGCCGTCTATACTTTCTGGCACGATGCGGAACTCGGTATCAACTGGTTCGGCTTTGCCCAAGACGGTGCATGCTACAACTATTACCGACAACCGGTTTTCCAGATTTACCGGTACAAGAACTTCGACACCGGAAAGCTTACTGTACGAAGTTTTTGCATACACGACGGAGACAAAGCCATAGGCACAAGAGAAGGACTGTGGTTTATCTCGGAATCGCGGGACATCGTCCACTATTTCACTCCCGAACAACTCGGCGGACGCATCGTGACCAATATCCAATACTTCGGCGGGTATTTCGTCATCGCCACCTATGAAAAAGGATTGTGTATCCTCAATCCGAAAACGTTGGAACTGCACCATCTGGATCAGGACGAAAAACTGAGGAACGGTAATTTCAGCCGTATCGAACCCTTACAAAACCGGTTGCTCTTCGCATGCAGCAATATGGGCATTTTTGTGCTCGACACAGCCTTCAACATCGTCAAGCATTTCCATAGCCGCAACTCGGAACTACCGGACGGGTACATCTGCGACATACAGTTCGACCTTACCGGAAAAGGTTGGATAGGCAGCATGGACAAACTAGCCATTTATGACCCGCTTATACAAACCATCCAATCCAGAGATTTTCCTGAAAACTACTTCAATAACGAAGCTAACCTGACTTTCAACCTTTGCCGCAACGGTGACATATTGGCCATGTCGGAGACTTCCGTTTTCCGTACCAAATCGGACCTGAGCGAATATACCACATTGGACCTTTACGACCGCATACAGGTCGGAAACATCTTCTTCGTCACGGAAAACCGGCAGGGAAAATATTGGATTGGTACCGACCGAGGCCTCTTCCTGTTTGAAAAGGATTTGAAACACTACCGCCAGTTCAACGAGACCGATAACCTCCCTTCACTGAAATTCAATCGGAATGAATTCCAAGAAACCCCAGACGGCACATTCTGGTTTGGCTGTACCGAAGGGCTTATCTACATTCCCCGAAAAGACCAGACATTGCTCACACGCCCGACCAGAGGAAAAGTGATACTAAACGAAGCCACGGTAGACGGCTTGCCGTTGTCGCCGTCAGATTTCCACCTACAGTACACACAGTATAAAATCAGATTAGACTGGAATTTCCGCAGCCAAACATTGGCTATCGTCCCCCTCTTGCTCAACTACGGGCATCCGCAAGGCCGGTATTATGAATATTCGATAGACGGAAGCGATTTCCGTTCTTATGCGGAAGGGGAAAACATCTTGTTCAACAAACTAACCGTAGGCAACCACGACTTGAAAATCAGGTTAGCCGGACACGAGGAGACCGCTACGACGTGGCAAATCTCCGTGCGTCCCTCCATTCTGTTCTATCTGGAAACCTTGCTGTTCATCTTGCTGCTCCTCACGACATGGCAGTTCCACGTCCTCAAAACCAAACGCATGAGGATCAAACAGGCCTTTTCCCGCAAACATCAAATGGACATGGCCATCGCAGCCTCCCGGGCAATCAGGATGCAAAAGGAACGGGACGAACAGAAGAAAAAGGAATACGAAGAAGCACGGGCACAGGCTTTGTACCAAAAATCCAAAATGAACCACAATGAACACAAAACCATCTATAAAAAAATCAAGGAATGCATGGAGTTGGAAAGGCCGTATACCAACCCCAACCTGCGCCTCACGGAACTGGCCTCTATGGCAGATACGACTCCGGCCAAACTGTCACAAATGCTCAACCAACATTTGAAACAGACTTTCTTCGACTTCATCAACCTTTACCGAGTGGAGGAATTCAAACGCCGCGTGACAGACGAGAAGAACAGCCAGTACACAGTGTCGGCCATCGCTGAAGCCTGTGGCTTCAAACGTTCCACTTTTTTTGCCACCTTCAAGAAGTTCGAACATTGCACGCCCACAGAGTGGCTGCAAAAGAAAGAAGCTGAACGCCCGTCTAAAAACAAAGCGAAAGCGTCAAAAGACAAGCAAACCGGAATGGACTGACAATATGTCAAAAAGTAAATCCTTGCCTCACGAGAATCCGTGATTTCCACTTTTCCGTAAGACGAACCGGAAATAACGGATTCTCGTGAAGATTGAAAAAGTCAAGAAGAAAGCAAAATTTGCCCTTTACGTTCCTTATGGACTTGTTTACCGGCCCATGCAATACGGTTCACAAGAAACTTCCGCAGACAAGATGCAACGGAAGTACATTTTGGCACTTCGTCTATCCATGTTTTTACGAACCAAATAGAGTTTTTCCACCTCAAAAAGCCATACTTTCGGGCGTTTTCAGCCTCCCCAAACACCAAAAGGCAAAGGCACACCCGTCATTCTGCGCCGAATGATTTTCCACCTTGCTCCAAACGATTTTTCATTCGCCTGAAAGAAATTCGCATTTTTCCGGAATAAAAGGCGTTTTCCTGCATATATTTCGTATAATTATTCACGAAACACAATTTTCAGAGAAATTATTTCTATTTCCCGGCTTCCTGAAATCTTTATTTCACTTACATTTTGATTCAAAAACACACAATCGTATGACACATAGGCAAATACAACGAGTCCATAGCCCTTGCCCCCCTTAACCCGTCAACGGCGGAGGACATAAAAGCTGCGCTCCACAGGTTCGGCCGTCTGTACCTGCCCGGGCAAGCCGTATTGCCAGGCCACCACCGTCACCTTCACCGGGAACTTGGCACGGGGCGGGATACGGGTCAGGCGCAAAGCCGAACCTTCCACCTCGGCAGGTCCCTCCTTTACATAATAAGATACAGGAAGACCGCAATCCGAAACTGCCTTGAGCGACACCACATCCGTCCCCTCCCCGACATCTTCCAGACCGGGAAAGAGCAAACATTGCCGTTTACCCTCTTTAAGGGGATAAGGAATGCGGATGGTGAGTTCCTGTACCACACTCTTATGGCGGTCGTCC
>ULVW01062531.1_pt1 | contig 15381 bp, 19 predicted proteins | sample 1959801 | NCBI WGS metagenome assembly ULVW01 (sample SAMEA4835796, study PRJEB28245) | human gut metagenome | biome: gut microbiome; material: fecal sample | place: Denmark | collected 2008
GGTAAAATCGGGGTCAAAATCGGCCTTGAAGAATTTTTCAATTTTGAATATTATTTTTCAATGATTTTCAGACAGTTAGAAATCATACAATTTAATATTGTTTATTTTAAGTATTTTCAAAGAAAGGATGGGTATTTTATGAGAAAAGTATTTTCCCTATCATTGAACGACGAGAAAGACAGAGATATAGTAGAGTTCTTAGATTCCTTAGATAAAGGATATCGAACAATGTATCTTAAGATTGCTATTAGAACATACATGAAAGTTATGGATTCTGAAATGGAGGAAATTGAAAATGAAATGTCCGAATTGTCATGAAAAAGCGAACGTTATAAAGGTGGTTCATCGTGAGAACGGCGATATAATTCGTTGTCAGAAATGCCGGCATTGTGGAATGATACTATACACTGAAGAGGTTTATGACGCGAAGAAGCAGCTACCACTAAAAAGCGAACTAAATCAGATTTCTTACAAGAATCTGGAAAAGGCAATATTAAAAAGGAATGGAGTGAAAACTGATGATTGATATATGTGAACCGTTTGTGCAGGACGTTGAGGCCGGTAAGGCAAAGAAGGTAGTCGTTCATGATGGAGAACGTGAATATAATATTTATAAAGTAAAGGATATTGTTAGAATTGACATAAAGAAAAAAGGAGAATAATATGCTGAGTGCTATATATGAAGTTTCATTATGTTTTCTGTTTATTGTGAGCGTCATAGGAATTTTAACGGCCATTATATATGGTATTGGTAAACTATGGCAATTAATCTACTGCATCTATCACGCAAGAAAGGATGATAAGGATGACATTGAGAGATATTTTAAGTATTGAGTTGTCATCACCTGCACGGATTAGAATCGATGCGCAATGTGAGGACTATTACTACTTTTACATTGATATTGATGAAGACAGCAGGGAGGATCCTTTAGAGAGTCTATCGGATGATATATTAGATTCTAATGTAAAAGGAATTGTAGCTTATCGGGGCGAATTATTTATTGACGTTGATATTTCCATGGTATATATTGATAGAAATGGAGGTGAAAATGATGCTTAAGGAGAACATTGACATATTAAAGGAACTCTATATGGATGATTATTTAGCTTCTGAGGTCGAAGATTCATAATATACATTAAACTAAGCATATTATACCTCAAAGTGCGTCTGAATTGTGTGAATTGTCTGAAAACTCTGAAATCAGGGTCAAAACTGGCCTTGAAAATCTTTTCAACTTATAAAAATATTTTTTGAACCAATAAAAGAACATTTGTTCCCTTGTATTTTGATCGCATTTTATGCTATAATTTGAAAATAAGGATGGTCGATAAACCGCATGCTGGAACCACCCCATACATGGGGTATTGCATGCGACCGGGAGTGGTTCACCTGGCGACCATCTTTTCTATTATGGGGGTGTACTCATGGCGAAGAGAATTGACAGAAGACAACGTTGGAATGAGGACGTATACCGTTTGAAGGAATACGGTATACCGATTAAGGAGACGGGTAAAAACTCGTGGAGTGTCGATTTAAGAAAGAACCTGTCAAAATTATTTGAATTGGATTTAAGGGATCCAGCTGTAAAGCGGGGCTTAAACGCGCTGAGGAATAAGCAGCTGGAAAGCCTGGGAGCCGCGAGAAGAAGGCTTCAAAAAGTATTAGAAAGAGAATCTCTTTCTGAGAGAGAAACGAAAGAGATTAAAGGAAGAATCCGGGATATTCGCCAGACCGAGGAAATGTTAAAAGCGAACAGACGTTCTGGAAAACAGATGGTCCTGGATTTACAAGACGCATTGCAGGAGCGCGTGAAGCCCGTTGGTATTAAGGGAATGCGTCGCGAAGCAGTATCGAGAGCTTATAACATATTTGCATCGGGTGTATTCACAGACAAGATTGATATGAAAACATTTAATCAGATCAGAGAGCTGGCGGCAAGGTTTGGTTTTAATGTGGTGGATGATTTGTTTTCTGCAATGGACGCCTTAAGAAGAGCCAAGTATAATCGCCCTTCAGATCAAGTAGTAGAGGATTATTTTAGAGAATTGTCCGGACAAGTTCGAGATTTTGTTCGAGAGGGGAAGATTCCTGAATCGGATAAGGAATCGGGTGAAGCATTGATTAAGTTGATTGATGATTTATTATCCGCGCCATTCTTTCAATAGGAGATGAATTAAATGGGGAAGTTGGAATATAATCCGAATATCTATGTGACAGACATAGAGACAACGGATATAGAAGAAGGAGCTGTGCTTTATTTAGGAAGCATGGCTTCTATTAATTTATCAGAAAATTTCAAAAATATCAACTATTCAAACATTGAAGAGAAAGCGCGGTTTCAGGGGTTTTATAGAACATATAATGAGCTTGATGAAATGCTGATAGATATAAATAATAGTGGTTATAAAACAGTCATTTTTATTCATAACCTGGCTTATGAATGGACATTCTTCTATAAAAATTCTGTCTTTTGTCATAACACCTATGATGATGACAATTCATTATATACAGAACCGAATAAACCATTGAAGATAGCTTGCGGAAATATTGAGTTTAGAGATTCTGCTAGGCTCCTGAACGCGTCCTTACGCGCTCTGGGGGAAAGACTTGGCTATAAGAAGTTAGAAATAGACTATTCAGAGAAATACTTTTGGTTTTCGGAATTACCAAAAGTGGAATATGAATATAATAGAAGAGATTGTTTTTTAACTCTTTTAGCAATTGTTTCAGAGTATAAGAAATATGACTGGATCCAATCTTTAGAGGATGCTTTAAGTGTGTATACATATACGTCCTTCACAAGAAAGAATAACTTAAAAGAAGAAACAATTAATAAAAAGGTATTTTTGAAAAGCGGAAAGCAGAGAAAAGAATCCTCATTGAGCAAGCTGTATCTGGCGGAATGCAGAAGAGAGCTTCCCGATTCTAAAGAGACAGTGGAATGGCTGGAGGACCTTTTTTGCGGTGCCTTTGTAGCGGCTAACCCGTCCTTTGTAGGCGTCCCGGTAAAAGGGTGCATGTCTTTTGATTTTGGCTCTTCCTATCCAGCGTCTACAGTGCAACGGGAGTTTCCTTACCATTTTGTGGAATATAATGCAGAACTAAAAGAGACCGTAAGAGACTTGCACGAAAGAAATATATCCTATAATATGAAGTATGGAAAGATTGAGAACGGTCTTTTCAGGAACTGGAGAAGACCGGTCCAGTACTATTTCATGGCGGAGGTTGTGTTGAAAAACGTAAAGATTAAGAAGTTTTACGGGAAAGATGGAAAAAATAAGAAGTCTAACCAGATGGCCTTGATATCAGAGTCTAAAACAGATATCATAAAGATGGGATGGGGGGAACGGATTCATTCTCAAACGTTGGTGATTAATGGACGCGTATTTTCTGCAAAGCGTCTGGAATTAAAGGCAACAGCAGTGGATCTGCTTGCTTATTCACTATTTTACGATTTTGAAATTGAGGATTGTAAACGTCTGTTCGTGGCGAGTCAAATACGAAAGGTTCATGAATACCTTAGAAACACGAACTATGCATATTTAAACCTAAAGGCGAACCTAAAACCGATTCATGCGAAGACAGAAGAAGGGAAGCCTATTGACAGGAAAGAGTTTTATAAAGAAGGGAAGCCTATTATGAGCGAAGAAAACATCGAAGTGCTGATGAATTTGCAAAAATCAAATTATGATGAGTTTGCCGAACAGATTCATGAATTATACATGCAGTCCAAAGGGCACTTAAACGGCCAATATGGTATTAACGTAGAAAAGATATTAAAAGATGATATTCATATGTATTGGGATGACAGGCTTGGCATGATGTACAGTTCTGAAGAGGCGGATTTCAATGAAATTAAAAAGAAGGGAGTCATGCGCAACTTTATTGTAGGACTTCATATCACGGCGTTCTCTCGTCTTTCGCTGGCGATATACACCTACTGTCTTTTTGTGCATACAAACGCATATGTTATTTATTGGGATACGGACAGCATCAAAGTGCATGGTGATGAAGATGGGGTAAGAAAGGTCATGAAACAATGCTATGAATTATTCAGAAGGTTTGTGAAAGGATTAGATGAATGGTATAATATTGGGGCCATGGATGAGGAACCATCCTATGATTGGTTCTGTACATGGGGTGCAAAGAAATATATTGTATTAGAGGGAGACTCTGTAAAGTGCACGATATCAGGAGTCAATAAACGTTCTGGGAGCAAAATGTATACATATTTCTATCATACATATTGTGATAACAGTTTTGAACGCTTATGCAAAAATTATTTCAGACCGAATGTTATAATAGACAGAAGCGTCACGAGCAAGTTAGCTTCTATCTATGGCAACGCAAGATTTGATAAGGAGGTATGCGACAAAAATGGTACATTGGGATGGGTCCATGAATATAGCGGGGTCCAACTGGTAGGGGCTGATTATACGATTTTAGCGACCAACAGCAAGTTGAATTCGATGTTTCTGTATCAGCTATTAAAGTTTCAAAAGGATTCTTGGGTGGATCCCCGTTCCTGTTTTCCAATATGGATCTACAAAACAGATTCAGGATATGGGTTTGAATATCGCGATAAGTTTGAAGTAAAATGCAAGGAGGAAGATGTGGTATGAAATACTACAATTGTAAGAGAGTGTATGATAGTGGGTGTGAATACAATTTTATTTTTGGTGGCCGCTCTAACGGGAAATCCTATAGTGTGTGTAAGGATGCATTATTTTATGACTGGTATACCAAGGGTATCCAGTTCGGACGCGTGTGCAGATATGAATCCGATATGAAAGCTTCCTTATTGAATGATTGGTTTCCGGGTGGGGTAAAAGACTACATTCAGGATATCACCGGAAATGAAATTATCTATGAACATGGAAACTGGTTTATTGGAAATGAAACAGTAGGTTTTGCTTTCTCGCTATTCAATCAGCACAAATATAAATCATCCAATTTTCCAAAGCTTGATAATTTAGTGTTTGAAGAATTTGTTCCAGCTTCGGACTTAGATTATCTTCCCAATGAAATTAACTTACTTTTATCTCTTGTATCTACTATATGCCGGCATCGGTCTATCAGGGTATGGTTCATTGGAAATGTAATAAAGAAACATAATATATATTTTGATTATTTTGGGATTGACGTGGATAAGATGCACATTCGACCGGGGGATATTCGGTATTTGCAAGTACCCGGGTTCACTGACGGCGCAAGGGTTTGTGTGGAATATGCAGAAATGAGCTATGAAGCAGAGCAGGAAATTCCAAGGGTCTTACGGGTAACTCATAATGAAATCGCAACTACTGGCGAGTTTGCAGACGATGAATTTCTAATAGACTTTAGTCAATACAGATTATTATTAAAGAATAAGTATTTGAAACATGTTATTCTTTTTAGGGTATCACTGGCTGGCAAGATGTATTTTGTCCATTCTTTTACGGATGGGAAAAAGACGTTCAACGTGGTAACCCACGACGGAAACGGATCTTTATCTTCAAAATACATATATTATATCAATCCTGAATTTGAAAACATTATCAGCAGAAATGCAGTATCTAAAGATTTCATTCTAACTGCATATAAAGACGCGGTAAGTTTGAAACAGCCGACATTCTACACCGACAACACAATCGCCTATTTCTATGGAATGGATGTATTAGATGCAAGACAGAAGAGGATTCTTCCACCTAAAGCTGAAGTGGAGTCTTAAATTGTTAGAATATTGCAACTTATTTAAAACCTATTTACAACTAACGCGTTGTATGATATAATGAAATCACCTTTCAAGGTAATTATATTTAGGAGGATGCTAGTATGAACAAGGTCATTTTACAAGGAAGATTAACAGCGGACCCGGATAACAGAACCGGAGCAAACGACACTGTGATTTGTCGATTCACAATCGCGGTGGACCATTACAATGCGCGTGACAACGAGAAGACAGTCATCTTTGTCCCTTGCATCATGTTTGGACAGCGGGCGGATGTATTCGGGCATTACACCCATAAGGGAGACCGCGTATTAATCGAGGGAAGAATCGACATTTCCCATTACGAGGACGAAGACGGGAATAGAAAGACTTTCACGAACGTGGTTGCGGAGCAATTTGACTTCATTCATAACGCGAAAGTTCTATCTTCAGAAGAAGAGGAAAAGAAGCCAGCGAAAAAATATAATAGAAGGTATTGATATCTATCATAAATCATGCTATAATATAGTTGCCCTGTAAATGAACATTTTTTCCTTATGGCAAGCCCCTTTTGATTCAGTGGGGGGGCTTGCTTTTTTATTGTCAATATGGTAAAATTAACATGAAGGAGGGATGTTGATGGAAGTAATGGATGCTATTATGCAGTCAATTTCAACAATCGGGTTCCCTATCGTCGCGTTTCTTTTGATGTGGCGAGCATTGATGGACGAGAAAGACGCGCATAAAGAAGAAATCGCGTTGTTAAAGGAGAGCCTTGATAACAACACAAATATCCTTACGAAGCTATATGAAAGAATGGAGGTGCAGTGATGGAGAAAGAAAGCACGTATGCATTGAATGGCGGTATTGGTGATGAAAAGAATGCCATTCTTCAGGTTATGTTTGAACCAAAAGAAATCAGCAGTGGAGATAAGGGTAAGCAGGTTCTGATGCTTCAGTTCATTCTGGATATGCTGGATTATGATCTCGGTCCGGATGGTATTGATGGCGTATACGGGTCTTCTACACAAGCAGCAGTGGAAGCTTTCCAGATTGCTAACAATTTGAAGCTGGACGGTATTTGCGGCGTGGAAACGTGGAATAGTCTTTTAGGGAGTGGTGTATAATGGCTGATTTTGTACCACGTCTCACAGATGATGGGATCCTCAATAACCCGTATTGGTATGCGGATAACGTCTACTACAAAAGCGGCTATGGTATGCCTAACTGTACATGCTACGCGTTAGGCAGATGGTATGAGCTTCAGGGGTCCTCTGAACCATTCAATTTTACCAGATATAACGATGGTAAGGATTGGTATCAGATGGGAATTGAAGCTGGCTATGAGCATGATCCTATGATTCCACGATTGGGTGCTAATGTTTCATGGGACTATGAAGGCGGCGGGCATGTCGCTATTGTGGAGGAAATTGAATACAATGCGGATGGAAGTGTGAACAGCATTGTGACTTCAAATAGTGCTTACAACGGAACGTATTTTTATACCGAACGTTTGTACGCTTCTAATGGTTATATCTGGCGCGCTGATTCCACATTGAATGGGTTCGTGTATCATCCCGATATTGCTCCCGGTCCTGTTATGGGGAAGAAAATGAACTGGATGTATTACTTACGGCGTTTTGATAGGCTAAGATGAGGTGTTATAATGGATAAGGATTTATTTAGCAAGTTTGAGCCTTTTGTAAGAGAAGGCTTGAATGATGAGGAACTGGCTCAATTGCAAGCCTTGCGAGAAAGCTTTGACGTGGGAATTAGTGAATATGAGTCGCTGTCAACACAGCTTTCTGACGAGAGAAAAGCAAGAAGGGATCTTCTTTTTAAGGGTAGAACGTCCTTTGAAAAAGAAGAAAAAGAAGTGGATCCTCAAGAAGAGGAACCAAGCAAAGAAGAAACAATCACAATTCAAAATCTATTTGGAAAAAGGAGTGATCTATAATGGCAATGATCCCGTCCAGGGATACAACGGTATTGTCCGCCACTTCTACGGATATTCTGAACGCTATCAGAAATACGTTAGGCGGAGGATATGCAACTTCTGTTCCGATTGCAGATGGAAGTGATGCAAACCTTCAGAGAATCGGAACAGCGATTATTGGAAACGCGGATATCCGCAATCAGTTCGTCGGTATGTTAAACGCCATTGGCTTAACTATCATCAAATCAGCTATCTATTATAATGAGTGGGCGGATGCAAAGCTCGGTACGATGGAATACGGCGAAATCGCAAGAGAGGCGTTCGTTGAGATCGTCATGCCCCATCTATATAATCCGAATGCGGGAGCGGATGAATATTTTGCGTGGGACAAGCCCAAGGTAGAGGAAGCACTGCACTTCATCAATTATAAGACCTTCTATAAGATTCCTATCAGTCGCTTTGAGTTGAGAAAGGCCTTCTCCTATGCCTCTGGCGTCGAGGACCTTTTGAGCAACCTGATCTCCCGCGCTGAGGTTTCTGAACAGTATGATGAGTATCTGGCAATGCGCTACATTGTCGCAAGAAACATTGTAGACGGACATGCCAAAATTAATCATATTGACGTGATCACAAAAGATAACGCGTCGGATGTGGCCGAGGATATTCTTGCGATTTCTGATGATCTGGACTTCATGAGCAGGGATTATAACGCGGCTGGCGTATTGAGAACATTTCCAAAGTCTGAACAATGGGTTATCATGACACCGCGTGCTAAGGCCGTGCAGAATGTCAATGTACTGGCGAATGCCTTTAACCTGAATAAGGTAGAGTGGAGCGGTGTCCAGAAGCGGTTCGACCGTCTGGTACCTACTGAAGAGGAATACGAGCGAATGGAGCAGCTATTCCCCGATAAGAATTGGTACCGTCGTTTTACGTCGGATGAGGAAACATTCCTCAATACGATTTCCATTATGATGATGAGTAAGGACAAGCTCATAGTTCTGGATACGGTAATTGAGTCTGAATCCGCGAATATCGGAGAGACTATGATGCAGTTCTTCTGGTATCATCATCATAAGATCATGAGTGACTCACCGTTTGGTATGCTGATTGCATTCTCGACGGCGGAAATGACGGTAACAGCGGTTACAATTAATCCTGCATCCGTAACGCAGTACAAGAAAGGCCAGTCTTACCAGTTCACCGCAACGGTTACGGGAACCGTTGGTATTGACAAGAGTGTAACCTGGGAGATTTCCGGAGAGAACAGCCCGAACACGTATATTAATGAGAATGGTCTATTGTATATTGCCCCCGATGAGAACGCGGCTACCATTACGGTTCGAGCGGTTGCGAATCAGGATGGAACCACCGCGAAGACAGCTACTGTCACTCTGGCTTAGAGGAGTCTGGATATTTCCGAAGCTGTATTGGAAGAAGGGCATTTAATCGTGACATATAACACGAATTCTGAATATCAGCAGATCGATCATCTTGATGTAGAAAACGGACATTTAATAGCATTCTATAAGGAGGGAGAAGAAATGGCAAAAGTAGATTTAGGACAGGTTGTGGGGCCTCAGGGTCCAGCAGGGGCAAAAGGCGCTACTGGCGCTCAGGGTCCGAAGGGAGACCCTGGCGAACAGGGACCACAGGGACCACAGGGAACTGAGGGAGATACCGGCGCTCAGGGTCCAAAAGGTAACACAGGCGCACAGGGACCTCAGGGTGCAAAAGGCGCTACAGGTCCAGCTGGTAAGGATGGTATTAGTCCGACTTTCTCTATTGAAAGTGGTCATCTCTATGCGGACTATGATAATCCATACACACCGGAATAATCCAAGCGGGGGGGTCCAGCATAAATGAACGTTCAGCCAAAAACTCCAATTGGAGAAGTCAGGTTTCTACAAGTTCCATTAGATAACTCGTATACGGATACATTGCGTTTCACAGATATGCCCGCGCAATATTCCTATTTTGAAGGTCTAAGTGGAATTACTATTAACGGTTTTACAGAAATTAGGACAGTGGACACGGATACCATCCGTGTTCCTGTCAATTCTGATGAATTAACTCGATATAATTATATGATGTTTAAGAATGCGAATTACTACGATAAATGGTGGTTCGCTTTTATAACAGGTTTAGAATACGTGTCCCCAAGTATGACGCTCGTAACGTTTGAAATTGATGTTATGCAGTCTTGGCAATTTGAATGGCTTCTTAGGGATTGCTTTGTAGAGCGAGAACACACAACAACGGATATTGTGGGGGATGCAATTATTGATGAGGAACTGGAAACAGGAGATTTTGTATATAGTGACGCGGATGGAGATTGGAATCCGTCCTTGACTGAAATGGCAATTGTAGTAGCTTCCTCTTTTTCATTTGATGCGGGTTCCGGAACGTTTGAAGACGCTAATGGTGGAATGTATTCCAATATCTATTCAGGTCTGCACTACAGCGTTTTCGACACGAATTCAGAAGGAATTGCAGCGCTCAATACCTTTTTAAATGAAGCCACAAAACAAAATAAATCTGAGGGTATTGCTTCTATATTTATGTGTCCAAAGTTTGTTACCAATACATTTAACGCGGGCAGTGTTGCGGTAAGTAACTTAACCGCGAACCTCCCTTTAACATTGGATGGCTACACGCCAAGATGCTACAAGATGTACACCTATCCTTATAGCTTTTGGGTAGTCACCAATAATGAAGGGCTAACTGCTACGCTAAAAGTAGAGTTTTTTGAAAATCAAAAACAGATCAGGCTTGGTTGCTGGGGGAGTGGTTCTGCTTCTCCTGTTATAACAATGGTCCCGCTCGGTTATAAGAACCAGGATGTGAATTATCAGGAAAAGATGAACGTAACCAACTATCCGCAATGTGCATATACCATTGATACGTTCAAGGCATGGACAGCTATGCATGGGGAAGTGTATGAAATTCAGCAACAGCAGAACTTGATATCAACAATCGCAGCGATTGGAAACACTCTTCTTTCTTTAACAAGTGGAAGTGCATCAGGGGCTCTTGGTGGCGCATATGGAGCCGCCAGTTCTGTTAACAATGCAAGAACTTCACTTGCAAGAAAGAAAGCAATAGAAACAAAAGCCGACCAAGTACGAGGAACCGGTTCAGGCTCTGCAAATATTTCCTTGTCAATCAAGGGATTCAATGTTTATCATTATACCGTATCAAGAGAGTATGCGAAAATCATTGATGACTTCCTATGGGCATATGGGTATACGGTAGATGAGATTAAAACACCGAATCTGGATAGCAGGAAATATTGGAATTTCATCAAAACGCAAGGCTGTAAATTGGGTGGTTTTCTTCCTTTTAATGACGCGGCAAAGATCAAAAGCATATTTGATCACGGAATCACGTTCTGGCATGTCAATGATGGGGTTGTTCAGGTTGGCAACTACTCATTTGACAATTCCCCAAGCGTAAAAGGATTCAGAGAGGATGTGATAGGACATGGCGAGGAACAGGAACAAGCTACGTGATATCGCCAATTGGTCAAACGCCTGGACGTTCGACCGCGTTCAGAATATGATTGAATTATTGGCCGTCAATTCATTCATCTATGAGAATGCACCGGAAACGTTTAATCCGTATTTCTTTGAACGAAAGTTGTTCTATGATGGATTCGCATGGCTATTCAAGGATGGGGATATGATTCTCGGCCTTGGCGGATCCCGGAAAGATTATGATGTGTATGGATGGCCGACCTCAGGTAAGGCAATTGGTTTTCATGGCTATAATTTCAATGTCACGCCGGATAATGGGGTATGCTGTTATGATCTATCGAAACGAGGTCTTTCGACATATGGTCTATTGATGGACTACATTCCACGCCTTACTGATCTCTATCGTACAATGGATGTCAACATTCACGCACAGAAGACTCCCGTCATTGTGGTGACGGACAAGGAAAACGAGTTGACTGTTAGAAATGCAGTGGATCAAATTGATTCCAATATGAGCGTGATTGTGGGTGTGGAGGGGATCCTTGACATGAAGCAATTTGACGTGCTGAATACAAACGCGCCTTATGTGGTAGACAAGCTTCAGATTCAGTCTCATCAATACTGGAATGATATCTTTACCATTCTCGGTATCGAAAACGGTGATAAGGATAAGAAAGAAAGAATGGTAGTGGATGAAGTTAATTCCAATACACAGCCGATTGAAATCTATAGAAATGCCCGTTTACAGCCAAGAGAACGAATGCTGGAGAAGTTTAATAAGCTAGCTGGTACGAATATTCAGGTTCGGTTCAATTCTGAAATTCTTTCCAGCATTACCAATGCGGATGAATATTATATAGCAGGGCAGCCCGAGCAATCGAAGGGAGGGAGTGACGATGTTCCTTCAAAAGATGAGTAGAGCATCCTTCACAATGCAGGTTTCCGACATTATCCGGTATTATAATCCAGATGAACCGGATATGTGGAAACAGATTACAAAAGCAGTTCCCTATATTTTCAGAGACTTCCCGATATGGAATGAGTCTCATCGGCAAACTCTTTGTGAAAAGATTCTTCAATATTATTATGAATATGAAATCGGATTTCAAACCGTACAAAGCTGGATCTTTCATCTCAATGAGAATTTGAACAGAATCATGCCCTATTATAACGCCTTGGCTCTGACTCAATTATCAGAAATTTCTGATATCTCTATTGAGGACCTGATCAATGATACCGATTTCACGGATATCTTCAATCGAAAGTACGATGAAACAAGGGACGACAAGGGAAATACCAAGGAAGAGGGAACATCCTCAAGTGAATTCTCGAACACCGGAAAAGTGGAAGGGACTTCCTCTTCAGAAGCACAGTCTAATTCATCTAATGATTTCCACGGTTTCAAGCTTCATTCTGATGAACCGCAAGTCAACTTTGCATCGGGAACCTACGCGAGGGATTACGCATCTATGCTGGATGATGAGGAAAATAGTTCTTCTTCAAATTCCAGCGGTACGACTTCTGGAACGGATAACACGGATACAACATCAAGCGGTTCTGATTCTGGAACTTCCAGTAAGAACACGGATACAACGGCAAACAGAAAGACAGATGGGAACGTGGATGAATGGAGAAAGGTGCAGGGAAGACGTGGGTTCTTTACGATCCCTTCGGTACTTGCAGAAGCACAGAAAATCATATATAATATTGATAGCATGATAACCATGGATCTTAAGAAGAACTTCATGGGACTCATTGTCTAAGAAAGGAGAATTTTCAATGGACGGATACGACAAGAATGGTCTTACACCTTTTAGAGCATGGTGTTTTAAAAACTGGCCCTATCTGATTTCTGATGATATGACAGAGCTTGAGTTACTCTATGCCATTTTAGGGAAATTCAAGGAAGTTCTTGAAGAATGGGAACAGATGAAGGTAGATTGGGGAGAGTTTCAGACTACAATCAATGAAGCGATTTCTCAGATGAAACAGGAAATCAGTGATTTCGAGAATAAGATTAATGGGCAGATTACAGACCTAGAGGGAGAATGGAATACATTCGCGGCTTCTATCAACTCTCAGATTTCTGATCTGAAAACGCAGTGGACTGCTTTCCAAAATACGATTACCAATACTACCATACCGAATGAAGTAGATCGTGTGATTAACTTAAAGCTTCCTTCGATGGTGGAAAGTGAAGTTGCTGAACAGGTTCCCACAGAAGTTGAGAATCAGTTGAGTACCAAAATTGGTACATTGACGCCGAAAACAGCGGCTCAGGTTGATTCATCTGGAAAGATTGTTTCCTCTCCAATTTCTTCAACAGAGCTAAATTATCTTGATGGAGCGAAAAGCAACATACAAAAACAGCTTGATTCCATTTCTTCAGAAGTAGATTCCATTGAATCCGGTCTTCCAACAGGTGGACCATTCGCTGGTTCCGCCTCTGCTGGCGGCCCCGCTAAATCCACCGCAGGAACGCTCACTATCAATGTAGACGGTACTTCCACTACATTCAATGGGTCCGACAATGTCTCTGTCTCTATAACACAAGGTGGGGGCGGCGGTGGACAGGATGATAGAATCGGCTCCTTAACTCCGAATACAGTATCAATTGTGGGAAGTGATGGTAAGATTACTTCATCCGATGTAACGCCAACACAGCTTCAGACGTTAAAATCTGGTCCGTTCGCAGGGGCAAAAACGAATGGAGGTACAGCCAATTCGGCAAACAATCTATCGCCAACTTATAGCGATGATACTGCTGATGATATTGATAGCCTTCTTGCAGCTAAAATCGCCAAAATCGAAGCTCAGTCGAGCGGTGCAACTGGAATATTTAATATAGCTGGTGGTTGGCAAGGTCAGAATTTTGGATCTACTATCGGCTCATTTTTTAGTTCGACACAGTCAATCGATGTTTTTTGGTTCACCGGTAATAGAATTTGGAGCAGAAGAAGAAACGGAGGAACTGAATTAGAAGAATCACTTCAATATATACCAGCTGATAAAAACGGAAACATTACATTCAATCGTGTACAGTGGAATGATAATGATTTTATGGCCGAATATATTTACAATTGCTTGAAGAACGCGGGGTACTCAGGCCTTACTCCTGGCGGAGGAACCGAAGATTATCCAGCAAGCGGTTACACACAGCTTACCCAGGGAGAGACGTACTGGGGTACAAGTGCTTCCTCACCGACAATTACCGTGGATATCCAAGTGCAGTCAAAACGAGAAAGCGGCGTTCTGTACTACATGTTTAAGACATATTTGGAAGTACAGGCTAAAACCTCAGAAACATACTACGGTTACCCTGTTTACGGTTCCCTTACCCTAAATGGAGCTTCTAAAGTAAGTGATTATTTGATCGTATATCAGGCTAATTGGCGTGGTGGTGCAACGTGGACTACGGACTGGATCGCGGCAACAAACAACAAAACGGGCTCGATTCCGGTAGTTATTACCATTGATTCTGGAGAATATTCTGGCTCAGGTGGAAAACCAGCCCAAAACTACAGCTTTACAGTATAAAGTCTAAGGAGGTAACTAAAATGGCAAGTATTCAGAAATTCAGGGCGATTTGGAAGAACTGAATCCTCTGAAGCCTCAGGAATATGTACTGAAAATCGTACCGGAAACGGGGCTAGACCTGGTATCTTATCAGGCGTATAGAGTGGGAAAGGTGGTTTTTATAGTTGCAACTATTATTAACAACACAGAAAATGAAATTGCATTGACTAATGAAAACAATGTACTCCAATTAGTTGGTGGCTCATTGATGCCATACACTGGAAGACTCCAAAGAAGTGGAACAACTTCAAGTTTCACTGCACAAACACCAAGTTTTATAGGCCCTGTATCAAACACGAATATTCCTTCTAATTCTGCCATTGAGTTATACGGTTTTCTATTTACAAATTAAGGGGTGATAGTATGGCAAAAGAAAATTTGGGGCAAGTAGTAGGGGCACGAGGTCCGCAAGGCCCTAAAGGGGATACAGGAGCGACTGGAGCAAAAGGGGCGACAGGTCCGCAAGGGCCACAGGGACCGCAAGGACCGGCGGGGCCGAATAATTGGGGTACAACTATGAATGATACAACAGCTTCCAGTATCAATGAACTTATGAATAAGAAAGTAGACCTGATTATTCAAAAGGCGAATGGACAAGCTGGTATCTTTGGAGTAAACGGCGGATGGAGTGGGCATGACTTCGGTTTTACATGGGGGAATTATATTCCATCTCAAGGCGTTTCAGACGTGTTCACCGTTCAAA
>ULVW01122070.1_pt1 | contig 15353 bp, 18 predicted proteins | sample 1959801 | NCBI WGS metagenome assembly ULVW01 (sample SAMEA4835796, study PRJEB28245) | human gut metagenome | biome: gut microbiome; material: fecal sample | place: Denmark | collected 2008
TTTGTTTTCTCGCCCGAAACAGCGGACATAAATAAACCCGTTGAAATCGCACTTGTAAAGAACAAACAATGAATAATCGGGTGAAAAAGCGACCTTGAAGAGATAAATGATATAATAGGAATAATAATCGCCAACGAGATGAAGATGGAGGGCATGAGCGAAACGGTAAATTTATTCGACTGCCTTGTCAGAGCGAACACTATATTATTTCATTACACCACGCCCGACGGACGGGACGAGATGGTGAAATTCCCGTTAGCGGGATTCTGCGAAAACTATCTGATGCAGTTTGTAAAATAATTCGGTGGAGTTGAATTGCATCGTATCTATAAAGGTTAAGGAGAGAGGCCAAAAAAATGCGGCGTTTTTCCTTTGATTACAATAATACTAATTCACTCAATTACTAATAATCTCGATTAAATCAAGAGTTAAACCGTCAGTTAAACCGCAACGGAAAGACAGAAACAAGGGGCGAACGGGCTATGCGTAAATCACTGAATAGCATCTATATTCAGACGGGATGGTGCCATAGCTCAGTTGGTAGAGCAAAGGACTGAAAATCCTTGTGTCCCCGGTTCGATTCCTGGTGGTACCACTTTGAAGAGAAGCAAAAAGTTGCAAAACCCTGATTTCCAAACGAAATCAGGGTTTTCTCTTTTTGTCGGCGGAGCAAAAAACAGCGGTTTTCGACACCTTTTGATGGAGCAATCGGTGGAGATGAAAACCACCCCATTTATCTCCACCGAATTTGTGCATTTCTCGCTGAACTGCAACATTTTGCATGACGCTAAATCGGGTCGGATTTCCTACATTTGTCGAACCAGTTAAAGAGCAAGTAGGAACCATGAAAAGAGATTCGTTTCGCGTGCTGTTCTTCCTCAAGAAGACCAGGCTGCTGAAAAACGGAGAGGCCTCCGTTTGCATGCGCATCACCGTCAACGGGACGCGCGTCGAGAACAACATCCGCAAGAGCATCGACCCTGCCCTGTGGAGTCAGGCCAAGGAGACGGCCCGCGGCAAGAGCCGCCGCGCCTGCGACCTGAACACCTATATCGAGGAGGCCCGCATCAAGCTGTATCAAATCTTTTGCGAACTGGAGCAGCAGAACCGCCCCGTCACGGCCCACCTGCTGCAGGAGCTCTTCTTCGGGCAGGAGAAGCCGGAAGAGGTCCGCACGCTGTTGGGAACCATGCAGGAGCACAACGACCAGTGCCGGGCGCTGGTCGGCACGGATTATGCGCTGATTACGGTCCGCCGTTACGAGAGTTGCCGGCGTTATCTGGCCGAGTTGATCCGCCAGCGCTACGGGAAGGAGGATCTGCCCCTCACGGAGGTCAACGGCGAGCTGGTCCGCGCCTTTGCCTTCTATCTGAAGACGGAGAAGGGATGCCAGCAGAATACCGTCATCCGCTACATGAAGTGTTTGAAAAAGATTACCAATCTGGCCTGCGCCAATGACTGGATGGCGAAGGACCCCTTCCTCGGGATTCGTTTTCACGAGAAGGAGGTTGTCCGGGAGTTTCTGACGATGGACGAGTTGCAGACCATCTACCACAAGGAGTTTCCGCTGGAGCGGTTGACGCTGGTCCGCGACGTCTTCATCTTCGCTGCCTTCACGGGGCTGGCCTTCATCGACGTGCAGCAGTTAGCCCCGGAGCATATCGTCCGGGACAACAACGGAAATCTCTGGATCCGCAAACCCCGTCAGAAGACAAAAAACATGTGCAACATCCCGCTGCTGGATATTCCGCAGGAGATTCTGCGCAAGTATGCCGACCACCCCACCTGCCGGAAGAAGGGCGTATTGCTGCCGGTTCCATGCAACCAGAAGATGAACAGCTATCTGAAGGAGATTGCCGACATCTGCATGATCCGCAAGAATCTGACCACGCATTGCGCCAGACACTCGTATGCAACCTCGGTCTGCCTGGCCAACGGCGTCAGTCTGGAGAATGTGGCCAAGATGCTGGGGCACTCCAACATCAAGATGACGCAGCACTATGCCCGGGTTCTCGACAGCTCCATCCTCCGGGACATGATGCAGGTGGAGAGAGCCATCGCCAAGCTGGGATAGCGGGATACGCCCTGCTCTATTTGCAAAACAGCCCGGAGATTCTTATCTCCGGGCTGTTCCATAATACGGACATAATTAGATTATCAGTATATCAACTGCATATAACCACTACCTCTATTTTCTGTTACCTCAAATAAGCACGAACCGGATCTCACTACATCGTCTATTACCCTCATTGAAGGATGACCATATGTATTGTGTATACCAAAAGATACAAAAAATGATTTCTGATTTTTATTGATATCAAAAATACCTACATTAAAATTCTTTAATGCACCATGATGTGGAATTTGAATTGTTCCAATTCGATCAATTACCTGGTTAAGTGCATTTTTCAAATCAGCTAATAGAAGCCCTTGATTTACATCATTGTCTCCAAAATACAGACAACCTTCAGGTCTCAAAAAAGGATGGCGACAAAACTCACAACAGAAACGCGGACGCATACAATATTGATATTGACGCATTATGTATCTGCTGGTTAATCCTCCTGAATAGACGATAAGAGACGTTTTGTTGGCTCCATCTGGAATCACTTTTTTATAGGCTTTCTTAATTTTATCTAGATAGCCCCAGATCGTACTCAAATCTTGTGTGAAAATATCTACAGGCACACCTTGTCCTGCTAATTCAGCCTTTAACTTTTCAAGCCGAACTTTTTGATCATAATTAAATGGGATATAGCACCAATCAATAGTCGCCCACTTAAATTTTGCACCTCCGTTGATAATACCGCCTTCCCTCTCTGTCAGATCAATAAGCTGATTATTAAGTTCCCTTTCATCATTAATATTTGGCTTTACCCTATATACATGGGATGCTATTTCTTCAAGTGAATCATAAAATGCTATGAAATTTTGATTTTCAACACAATAGAACCAATAATCATTCTTCTCTACAAGGGGAACAACTATATTTCTAATTTCTTTTACCCTTTTTTTTAACTCACGAATTCCGTTAATGTGATCATTGTCAAAATGGGAAACGAATAAAATGTCCACTACATCATTTGATGTAAAGACTGATGCAATCTCCTGTATCAATCTTTTGGGTGCGTTTTTATTTATTCCAGATCCACAATCATAAACAACATTATATATTTGATCCTTAGAACATATTCTTTCTGTATAAAATGCGCCTTGTCCAATAGGATGAATAATTCTTGTAACCTCCATAATGCAAGATATTTATATTTCCATCTACTATATCAGTTGGCTGATCCTGTTTCGGATGATCCCCTTGTATTCCTCTTTCATCTCTCGCGGAAGGAATGATCGATCCATATATGCGAACCAGACATCCTGTGACTTCCGAAACTTGTGTAAGATGTTTTCTATAACCTTGTCGCCCAGACCCGCAGTCTGCATGGAAGCGATAAAATCCTCTTTCCGGATTTTCCGCTTCTTGCCATTGAGCGTCAACGCCAGCTCCTCGTTATCCTCCGGCATGACCAGCGCTGTGGAGAGCATGTCGTAAGCCGGAGTAAGCAGATGTTTACCCGGCACCTCGCTATAAAGCGAGAAGTTCTTCAGATGCATGTCGGCATTCCCCGTGATCCACGAAAACACGACCTGATCCCAAAAGTTGACCTGATCCAGCAAGGGGGTTGCAGAGAATCTCCGGATGGTCTTGTCGATCTGTTCGTACGAACCTTTGTATTTGTGCTCGGTCAGACGCCCGGTCAACTGGCACATATCTTCCATGGGTAATTTCTCACCCTGGGAAGTGCGGTCTATACGGCGTGTGATATAGCACAGTTCGCCATCAGCAAAGCGAATCAGACTATGAGGCACGACCCTTATTCTGGCCAGTTCGGCCAAATGCATCGTTAAATCTTCCAACTCGGGCAAATGGGCGAATCGTTCGGTTGGAGGTTTCAGAATATACCGTCCCCACAGCCCGACAATCGTAAAACGGTCGACCTCGTTTCGTCCACCCTTGAGAATATCGAGCGACAATTTTGCCTGTACCCCCGTAAGTGTCGTCTGGCTACGAATTACCTGTCGGGCAAGATCTGTCAGATTTTCGCGCGTATAGGGTAGTTCGGGAGGACACGACGTCCCGAATATTTTTTGGGAACAACGCTTGTGGAAATCCTTTTCACCCACGGTCAACTCCCCGTAACAATACAAACATACCGCCATCGATTACTCCTCCTTGGTGATTACGGGTTGAACTCCAACAGCTCCGATACAATCCTTACAGCAGGCCAAAAGCAAGGCCATGCGATCGCGGGCATCGATTTTCCAGTTCCTTTCGGCAATATCCAACAACCAGCCCTCGGGAATCAACCCGTCAAAAAACGGGAACAGCACTTTATCCCGATAGGGACGATCGCTCAACGGAAGGGTCAGACTCACAGCCTGCGCATCCGGTGCAGCCAAATAACCGGCATCGTATACGAATGTATAACCGTTCTCGTCTTCAATCAGGATGCCGGCCCGTCGATCCTGAAAAAATACAACAGCTTGTTTCATCATTCATCGGTTTTAGTCATCGGTACGGCTCCCACCTCATAGCCAAACAGATTCAGAATCTGGTTGACCTTGTCAAGACGAAGTGTCGGCTTGCCCTGCTCCAGTTCGCGGATAAAACGCAGTCCCACACCGGACTTCTCGGCAAGTTCCACCTGTGTCAGATGATATTGTCGGCGCATCGACTTGACTGAGTTTGATAGTGATGTCTGTTTCATGATTTATACCCCTTTGGGTACAAATATATCAAATATTTTTCATTTCATACCCTTACGGGTATAAATTTATATTTAATCATCCCTATTATACCCGATAGGTGGCACATGACACTCCTTTTCATCCGGCAGCAAGGTAATGGGCCGGAGCGAAATGCCAACCTCACGCCCCGAGGGATTTTCCCGGCAGGAGCCTCCGCAGATGGAGATGCTCCCCGGGAAAAAGGTTGTCGTATTCGCTCCGGCCCGTTTTTGGAGATGCTACCGATGAAAAGGAGAAAAACTATGAACGCCGACGTTGTGAGATTTCTGCCCCTTGTCTACCGAAATTCGTTGCGATAACCCTCCTCCAGCATCCGTTCGATATCCGAGGAGCGGTAAAGAATCTTGCCGCCCAACTTGATGTAGGGAATCCGTCCCTGGTTGCGGTAATCCTGCAAACTCCGGCGGCTGATCTTCAGCCGCTGCGAAAGCTCCTCGTCCGTATAGAAGCTCTCGCCGTCCAACGAAGACTTGCGCTTCGAAAACAACGTCTCCAACGCTTTGGAAAGACGCTCCAGCGCTTGGAAGTACGAGCGGATCCGCTCGTCATGCTCCGTAATCAATTCATTGCCCATTTTCCGTCTGTTTGATGCGAGATCCGGCCTGACACCACTACGAGTGCCACGATCCGGACCCCGCCGTTTATACCCCGTTTCTGCGCTTCTGCTCGTGCCTGCGTCGCGCTTCCAGCACCGCAAGGAACGACCGTACATCTTCGGCCCGGTAGTAGATCTTGTGGTTGATCTGCGTGTAGGAGAGAGACCCGTTGCCGCGAAGGGTCTGCAACGTCCGTTTGGAGATGTTCAGCAGCAGGCAGACCTGCTGGTTGTCCAGCCACGGCTCCGGCTCGCCGATACGGTGCGCATGGCAGAGCGCGTCCATCCGTCGGGCGAACTCCTCGAACCGCGTGAGCATCCGCTCAAAGGTCCGGGATTCTACATTGACTATTCCCATGGCAGAGTCGTTTTAAGATCCCGGGAAAGCGACTGGAGCCGATTGCGACACCAGACTGTAATCTCCTCGTCGAAGGTTGCGAAGTGGTGTTCCAGCACGCGGTCCAGATAGCTGTACATCGAGATTTTGTCGTTGTCGAGGAGTCGCACGATTCGCTGGATCCGTTGGTGAAACTCCGGACGGACATAAATGGCCTTGCCGTGGAGAGCTGCGGTCTTGACCGGCTGCAGGAAGAGGCGCTCATAGTTGGAGACTTTTCTCGATAAAGTCCCGGAATCGAGGGACACCGTTCGGCTGTCGCCCCGAAGTTCATTCTTCTGTTCTTGCATAATGATTGGCTTTTATGGTTTCGAGAGCGAATATAGAGGTAGCGGAGGCGTTTTCTCCACCATTCGCGTTCTATGGCAGTGGTTGGCGTCGGTGTGGCACAGGTTGGCGTCGGTGAGAGTCCAAATAGCGTATTGGAAGACATTCCTTTGGCGTGCCAAAAAGAAAATCTGACATTTTGCTTTTGGGCGGACTGAAGAAGGAGATTGCCAGTCCGACAAGGGAGGTGGCAGCAACCCTAATACCTCTGCGTCCTCAACATAAAGTCCCCTACAGACATCAATAGATCAAGGGGACAAGAGATCCGTAACCCAAGGTATCATGAACTCCGGGAAACAAGACTTCAAGGGCTCTTGAGGTCAAGAGAACATGACGCCAGAAGATCATGAAGCCATGAGTCCAAGACCTCAACAGGGTCTAAGCTCCAGATTTCAGGACTTCATGAGGCCCGGACGTCAAGAACTCCTGAGATCTGGACTTCATGACCTCTGGAGCTTACGAGTCCAAGAGCTTTTGATTTTGGGACATCAGGTACTCATGACGTCTGGATATCAAGATGCCAAGACTTCAATCCGTATTGATTTCCTGGCATCACTATCTCATGATGGATTGAGTTCAAGATTTATTCATTCCGTTTTGGTGCAGTTTTGTTCCCGATGTCAGCTTCGGGACCGGACGGTTCGCCTCTTCAGATTGGCCGGCGAACAAGTGGGAACGGGACGTGATATTCGACCCGTTTTTGGGGGGTCAGAAACATTATATGTTTTGCCCCCGGCAAGCTGTGTTTTCCGTTACGCGAAATAGATTTCGTAACAGAAAACAGCTTGCCCGCAAGGGGGTGGAAAACTCCTCCGAAGTCGTCGTTTTTTACCGGGGCCACCGTGGCCCGACCCGAAATTTGGCCGGCGAAGGATTTTCGAGCCCCCTTCGCCAGAAAACAGGGAAGATCCGGTCATTTTGGCGAGGAAAAGTGGCGGTTAATCGCCCGAATCAGACTTCAAAACAGCCCGTTTTCGACCGATTTTCGGCGGTTGAAGATGCAAAATCTCGATCATTCAGAACCGGGTTTAGTTCCGGTTTTTCGGGGAAATTCCGGCTCAAACGACGATTTATTGCGGGAAACAACGTACCGGTTTGCGCCCCAGTTCCAGCCCGCAGAGGACATCGAGCGAGCTGGGGCGGCGGTCCGAGCGGAGGGCATAGACACTCTCTTCGGCCATTGTGGCGATGGTGTAGTTGCGGGTTTGGGCCGTTTGCCAACCGGTCCGGCGGGCGTTGCGGACGGCAAAGATCAAGATGCGCTGCTCGGCCAAGGCCTCTTCGACGGCAGGAGGGTAGCGACGGTAGAGAGTTCGTCCCAAGGCCCAGATTACCGGGTGGCGGGCTTTCAGCAGGAGTTCAAAGACGGATTTTTCGAGCGGCGACTGGAAACCGCTGATTACGACACGGTCGGTTGCGCAACACGCCTTGGCCCAGCGCAAGGCTTGTTCCTCGACAGCCGGAGAGACGACGCGTGAAGCGAAGAAGGCGACCTTCCGGCGGTCGAGCAGGGCAAGGTTGCCCGTGTAGTCGTAATCGAAAGCCATAAAAAACGTGGGTTGCCGCATTGACTTATCCCACGCTCAGGCCTTCGCTGCCCCACATTGAAACAAGTAACACGGACAGCCCACGCGAAACGTGTATCATGCACATAGCAAGCCAAAGGCCTGCGGGCACAATACATGCGTCCACGAGGCGTCCAGTTACATCTCTTTCAATGTGTCAAGTTTGCGAAGTTTGAGCGTGAAAGAAAACGTAACGAAACGTTCGTAAATATGTCTGGCTCTGTCCGCAGAGGCACGAAACCATTTACAAAAATAGGAAATTAAATCGGAAAACCGCCAACGGCCGCTGATTTTTGCGGCAAAAACTCCATCCGATAGCAAAATGCTACAATAGGAAAATCTAATATCTAAGGCTCCAACCTCCTCTCCCGTTAAGCATACAACGGATAACGAAGATTCCCCCATGTTTGTCAGTCTTCCGATTGTTGTCTGGGATCTTCGGGATTGGACGCCCGAACGCCGTAACAAATTTGAGCGAGAAGCTCAGAACACAAGCTACCTTTGATTTTCAACGGTTTATGCAACTCCATCACAAAACCGATTCTCCCGTAAAAAGGCATGACCCGGCTGCAGATTGTTCGCAAACGAATATCGGGTCATACCTTACTGTATTCAATATCTTCTTTTATGCTCTACTCAAGCAAAGTTCAATAGCCAATCTGCCAGAATCCGGCGCACGCGCTCTTTTTGAGAAAAAATCAGCGGCAAATATGAAAACTCCGACTATATGCATGATTTCAGCACATACTCTTGCTACCTTTGTACCAGAAAAAGACAAACACCATGGCATCCAATCTCTTCAAAAGGTACATCTGGCTGGCCGACACGATTCATCGCTATGGCCCCATCACGCTGGCCGAGATCCGCACCCGCTGGCAGCGCAGCGCGCTCTATGACGGCCGTCCGCTGGCACGGCGGACCTTCCACTCCCACCGCGACGCGGTCGAAGAACTGTTCGACCTCTCGATTGTCTGCGACGAACACACCAACCGTTACTCCATTGCCAACAGCGAGGATCTCAACTCGCACAACATCACAAACTGGTTGCTCGATAGTTTTGCCGTCGGGCAGTCGCTGCGCGAGGCCCACACGCTGCATAACCGCGTGCTGGTCGAGGAGGTTCCCTCGGCCCGGGGGCATCTTCCCGAACTGCTCGACGCCATGCGCGAGAACCGGCAGGTGGTCGTTACCTATCAGCCCTTCACGGGGGACGAGGCCTTCGACCTCCGTCTTCGGCCGCTTTTCGTCAAGCTCCGCGACCGGCGCTGGTACCTCTACGCCGACAAGCCCGACAATGCGAAGACCAAGCTCTATGCACTGGACCGCATGGTGAAGATCCGCGTGATCGACGATCGCTTTACGCCGCCCAAGGAGCTGGATCCGGCCGGCTACCTGGCCGGGGCCTTCGGCGTGGCGGTCTATGACGACATCTGTCCCTGCACAATCCGTGTCCGGGTTGCGGGCGACGGCGTCAAGTATCTCCGCACGCTGCCCCTCCACGCTTCGCAGCAGGAGGTCGAGACGCATGACGACTATGCCATTTTCGAATTTCACGTGGCACCGACGCCGGAGTTTTACCAGGCCATGTTAAACTGCCACTGCAACTTTGAGGTGCTCTTGCCGGACAATGTACGGGAGGAGATGCGGCGCATCATCGGGGACCTCGGTGCTCTCTACGATCACAACGTCCAGAAAGTGATCTTTCTCGATTTCGACGGCGTGATGAATACCGAGCGTTACATTGCCGAACGGCGCAGGAACGGGCTTCCGGTTTCGGACCGCTACGGTTATCTGTTCGACCCTGAGGCGGTGGAGAACCTGCGGCGGATTATCGATGCAACCGGCGCCGAGGTGGTCATCTCCTCGTCATGGCGCCTCGAGGGAGAGGAGCGAATGAAAGACATGTGGCATGAGCGGGCTCTGCCGGGGCAGCTGATCGGCATAACCGGTCAATCGCTGCATGCCAACTTCCCGATGTCCGCCGGAGAGACGGCCGGAGCCGCCAAGGGCGAGGAGATACGCGGTTGGCTGAAAGAGCACGCTTCGAAGCCATACCGCTATGTGATTTTTGACGATGAAGCGGATATCCGACCGGAACAGCGACCGCATTTCATTCAAACCGATCCCCGCATCGGCATTACCCGTGCGGATGCCGAACGGGCCATCCAGATTTTAAACGGCGAAGACCATGACTGACAAGAAAAAACAATACACTCAAAAAACAGCGACTTCGTTCCGGACGTTCGGCCAGCGGGCCGATGCTCCGAAAACAGCAGAGGCCGTCATCCCGATTGCCATTATCGACCAACAGGGCCGAAACTACACACTGCGGAATGTCGAGGGATTGCAACTCCGGATCGACGAATCGTTAATCATAGACAACGGATTGCATATCGATGCGCAAGCAGGGAAACTGCTCGTCCCCGAATCACTCGTCCGGGCCTGGTTTGAACCGATCCGCCGAGAGCGACAGAAGCGGGAAGAGCAACGGCTCCAGGATCTCTTTGCCGAATCGGTGCCGCTTATCTGGCGCCAGCGTGAACGGATTCTTGCCGATCCGCAACTCTTCGGGGTCCGCACTCCGATGCGCATCCGCATGGCCTATGTATCGATGAGGGATTCGGGGCCCTATCCGCTGGGCGTGGTGGTCCGGGCATGGACCGAATACGAGGAGCGCTACACGCGCGTATGCCCGAAATGCGGCGGACAGATGCTGATCTTCTCCTTCTCGGGGTCACCGTTAAGCGGCCGCAGCAGCCATTCGGCCACATGCACCGCATGCGGCTACCAACAACGTCACGTCGACGAAGGCAGTTTCGGGCGCCTTGCCTCACCGATCACGCGTATCGCCGGCCAGTATCGGGATCTGCCGAAGGACGATGCACTGCCGTTCGAAGAGGCGATCAACCTTCTACAACATCTTTAAACCGGCAACATGTTTGCCTTTTTCCATTTTACCTTTAACTTTGTATAGGACCTTAAAATAAAGCTTTATGGATGCACAAACTTTAAAAAAGCAACTTGGATTTCGTCTTTTTCCTTCCAAACTGGATATCAATCTGGACGAAAACAAGGACATACTCTACATCGGAATAGAAGCCTCATCCGTGTGCGATAACATGCAACAAGACTCATCTGCTTTTGAGGGATGGATCTTTTGTATTTATGCACCCATGCAAGATAAAATAAAACAAGTCGAACTTTCGTGGCTGATTCCAGACGAAAAAGATCAAAACACACATTATAATCGATTTTTGTATCGGGTAATCAAAATGCAACAGCATTTCAACTGGTTTTCGGTTGCTTCGGACAATCATCAAGAGCTTGCAGCATTCCGAAACAGATACAAAGATGTCAAACTGGTTTTAAACCAGCCGAGGGTTGCCGGGAAGCAAACGGACCTCAAGGAAAAGACAGAGGCCTTCTTCGAAAGAGCCTTCATGGACGAAAAACAGTTTTACAAGGGGATTCAGTTCGACTCATTCAACCATCAATTGCCTGTCGGTCTTTTCATGGACAGCATATCGCAAAACAGTTCGATTTTTCCGGGGAATAAAGGCGCTATTGACCTGTGGGGAATCAGAAAGGATGAATTTTGGATTTTCGAGCTCAAATTCAACAACAGCAAAGTCGGAATTTTATCCGAAATTCTGTTTTATCTGTGGATCATGGAGGACTTGTTCTTCACGCGGAAAATAGCTTATGATCCATCGGGAAAGAGCAATACGATTCGGGATTTGAATCGGGTTTATGATTTGGCTCAAGCCGGGATTTCCAAACTTCACGGGGTTTTATTAACGGATAAATTACATCCGTATATTGATAATAGGGTCATTGATTTTATCAATAAGACAAATCAGGAATCGCGCATACTCCTGTCGGTTCAAATGTACAAGCCTCGCATTACGGTAAAATTGCTATGACCATCACCATCCACCGCGGAACACACGAAATCGGGGGCAGTTGTGTCGAGATACGGACCCCGCAGGCAAAAATCCTGCTCGATCTGGGTCTGCCGCTCGATTTCGACTCCCGGTCCCAGGAGCAGCAGGAGCAAATCCGCCGCGAGGCCCTCGAATGGGCGCAGGAAGCCGATGCCATCTTCATCAGCCACTACCATGCCGATCACCACGGCCTGCTGCCCGATACGCACCGGGATGTGGCCATCTACGCTACGGCCGGGACAGCGGCCATGATGCACGTCACCGAGGTGATTCATGGACGCGGCGATGCCGACTATCTGCACCATATCAACGTCCTCTCCAAGGAGGCTGACGACCGGAAGTTCGAGCCGATAATCGTGGACGATATCCGCATCACGCCCTACACGGTCGACCATGCGGCCTATGATGCCTGCGCCTTCCTGATCGAAGCCGAAGGCCGGCGAATCCTCTACAGCGGAGACATTCGCCGCCACGGGGTGAAAGGTTTTCTCTATCACAACCTGCCCCGGAAGGTCGACTGCCTGCTGCTCGAGGGGACCAACCTGGCCACCGAAAAGGAGTGTATGAGCGAAGCGGAGATTTGCGAACGTTTCAAGGAGCAGTTCCGCACCGATGCCGACAAGCTGCACTACATCTGGTGCTCGGGGCAGAACATCGACCGGATCGTCCAGATCTACAAGGCGGCGCTCGTCTGTTCGCGCAAGCTGATTGTGGATACCTACGTCGCCTATGTGCTGGAAGCGGTCCACCGTTTCAAGTCGTCGATTCCGTCGCCGCTCTCTCCGTTCGAGGGACACGATGTTTTCCGGTATTTCTGTTTGCCCGCCCAATTGAAACGGCTCGAAGAGGCCGGAGATCCGGAGATTGTGGAGCGTCTGAAGGCACTTTCGACGGTCGACACGAAAGACATCGGACGCAATCCGGGCAAATATGCCTGGCTCATCCGCCCTTCCATGCTGTACTACATGCAGAAGTACAGCCACACGCCATCGGTCGTAGTTACCTCGATCTGGGAGGGGTATGAAAAAGACGAGCCCGAATTCATGGATTGGATCCGGGAGCGGGGTTTTACCAATCCGCACATCCATACCAGCGGCCATGCCGATGCGAAATCGCTGCAGTCGATTGTCCGACATGTCGATCCCGGGCTGTTGATCCCGATCCATACCGCCGTTCCGGAACGTTTCGCCACGCTCTTCCCCGACCGGACAATCCGCTGTCCGCAGGACAATGAACCGATCGAGTTGTAAGCCTCTTTTCTCCAGATTCAGCCCTGCTGTGCCGCCATTCCGCACAGCAGGGCTTTTACTTTGTCGAAAAGGCAGAGTATATGGGAATCAGATACTACTACAAAAATGGCAAGACAGGATTTCAGACCTCGGGCGGATGCCATCTTACGAAGGCGTATTGGGACGAAGCCTGGCTGCTGGATGATACGGACCGGGCATTGGTACGCGACGGCGAGGGGTACGCACTGTTGCGCATCCGCAGCGGACAACTCATTCGTTTGGATTGTGACCGTGCGGCTCCTTTATAATACGAGGAATTTGACGGATGGGGAAAGATTCAGCCAATTCCTGTCCTTTGCCAAAAACCGATTAAGATACCAGATGTTGATATTGTAATTGTCAATGTGCATATATACATATACCAAACAAAAACATAGAATGATATGAATGTAACGACACTTTGGTATTGGGCACAGAATGCAGCCAAGACGAAAAAAACTGTGGCTGTAATTATTGTCGGAACAAAGGGCACGATTGTAAAAACGACCGTACAACCGAAATGATTGCTGAAATTCCGATTTTGCAATATCATCTGAAATGACTACTTTTAATGTCGATTTATACAAACCTTAAAAAACGCAGTTATGATTAAAAAGATGATTTGCATTGCGGTATGTGCTTGGATGTGTGCATCCTGCGAGAAAAGTGACGGGGGGGGGTATTTGAACCGGTAGAACCACCTATTGAAAAGCCGGAAGAACCGACTACTCCGCCGTCAACCGAAGATTTAAGAACAATTAAAATCGAAGAAAACATTATGGCAGTAGTTGGTACGAATCATTGGTACGGAATCGCATACGGTAATGGGCAATATGTAGCGGTTGGAGCAAGTGGATATGTAACAACATCAACTGATGGCGTGAATTGGACAACACCAAAGCAAGTAGGAACAGCCAATTGGAAATCAATTGCATATGGCAATGGAAAATTTGTAGCATTCAATTATGATGGCTATACTTCTGTGTCTACTAATGGTACAACATGGACTACTTTGAAACAGATTGCAAGCAAACGATTAGTTGGAGTTACATTTGGCAATGAGAAATTTGTGGTCGTTGGCTATGATGGTTATACTTCCACATCCACCGATGGAACAAATTGGAGTACTCCTGTGCAAGCCGGAGTAACAGATATATTATGGTTTGTTAGATATTGCAATGGGATGTTCATTGCCGGTGGTAATGGTTGGTATATGCTTTATTCTGTTGATGGCAAAATTTGGACAAAAAGCAATAAATCAAGTGTAAACAATACTCGAAATAGTGTAGCATATGGCAACGGCAAATATATTATGTGTGGAGGGCTTAGTACAGGAGCCATTGACATATCAACTGATTGCATAACTTGGCAAAATAGAACTATTAAGCCGGTGGACACATGGCGTGATATAGTTTATTCCAATAATCAATTTGTTATGGTCGGTGTAAGTGGTTATATAGCTACGTCCATAGATGGAGAAATCTGGACAACAGAACAATTAAAAGATGAGTCAGGAAAAGCAGTAACAACTAATTTGTATGGAATTGTAGTAGTTCAATAATTTTACGGCAACAATCATAAAGAGGTCTAATATATTAGACCTCTTATTTTGTATAAATACTTAAAATTCTTATCTTTGCAGATAAGACATCCTATTTTCAGTTTGGTACATTAAAGTATATAGATGTCTTTTATTTTTTTCAGTTTTATCCGCACACGTTTGCCCCAATCACCACATGACCTCTCCCTGCACTCGGCGTGGGGATGGTCCCCCGCCACAACCATTTAAAATTAATATTTGTGGTATGGAAAGCAATCTGAAATTTATCGAGACGTGGGAGATAGCCCAGTTCAAGGCCCAGCAGGGAGTTGAGAAACTGGAGGTAAAACAGAATCCCCACACGGGCAAAGTTTTCTTTGTCTATGGCTTTGAAACAGGCCCTTGCAGTCGGAAAGTAGAGACAGGACAGCTGACAGACCCGGTGGTGTCTCAGGTGTGCAATGCCGAGACAGGAGAGATGTTTATGATGCTCCATCAGCGGGGCGAGGGAGGAGCACCCACATTGGCTGTATTTTAGGCTGATTGGGGATTCTCAGGACAGGCAGGAGGCTTTGGGGCTTTCTGCCTGTTTTTTTATGTTCAGATAGATATACACTTAATTTCATACACCATGTTAAATATCCGCCCCTCTACAAGAAAACAGGCCAAAATCAAACTGGCCCTCCAAGGTTGTGCAGGTTCGGGCAAAACCTATTCAGCCCTCCTGTTGGCCTATGGCATGACCTCTGACTGGTCTAAAATTGCCGTCATAGATTCAGAAAATGGCTCTGCCGATCTCTATGCTCACCTCGGGACCTACAATGTGGTCTCCCTCGGCGGTGATTACTCCCCGGAGAATTACATCGAGGCCATCACCCTCTGTGAAAATGCAGGTATGGAGGTAATCATCG
>ULVW01031080.1_pt1 | contig 15183 bp, 13 predicted proteins | sample 1959801 | NCBI WGS metagenome assembly ULVW01 (sample SAMEA4835796, study PRJEB28245) | human gut metagenome | biome: gut microbiome; material: fecal sample | place: Denmark | collected 2008
CAAAAAAAGTGCTTGTTCACAATCCCTATCCCAAACTCCTTCCCCGTGGCGAAGGGCTGTGTATGCTTGGTTGGCTCTGCATCGTGCAGAGCCTTAGGGCATACACGCCCGGCATCCGTGCCAGGGCTATTTTACTGGGGCTACCGCCCCTAGTCCCTGTTGGGGGCTACGCCCCTCAACCCCATTTTCAAAAATACAGAGGTTTATCGACAGACTGCGGCAGACAAGATTATCCCGTCTGCCGTACTGTTATTATAGCGCTATTGTCCATAGGCAATAGGGTACGATCTCCGCATTACAGTTCTCCGCATCCTTTTCATCGAGCGGATATTCCGATACACACAGTGCCGAATAGCTGTGGCATCGGTGCTTATCGTTATTTTGCACAAATCCCGCATTCTCAAGATTTGTTTCATCAAAGCCGTCCGCCGAAATATACACTGTGGCAAGCAATGTACCTTTTTCACTGTACACTTTTACTTCAAGAGATCCGTCAAGCACCGTGCTTTTCTTCCGCCGAGAACAGGAACGCTTTTCAGAAATATATCAACATATACTTCAACATTACCGCCGTATGTCAACCTGCACAACGGTTTGCCTATGTCAAGCATTGCGAACTTGCCTGCCGTATCAGAATAATCCACCGGCTTTCGGTTTATCTCATTTACCTTACGTTCCGCCGTTACCTCATCAAGCTCAGTAGTATTGCTTTCGCCGCCGGTAAGCTCAGACACCGCAGATGACATATTTCCGCTGCGTTTTTCATTTCATCTCAGTATTCCGACAAGATCAAGTTCACGCCTGAGTTTCGCCGTATATTTTTCCTTGCCCGTTATGACAGCTCTTGCATATTGCATTTGTGCTTTCTGCTTCTCGACGTTTCTCACATTGTTATTCATCACTGCTTCTGTCGGATAACGCATCTGTAGAATTATCCTGCGTACAGTTGTCTGTCGATAATTCCGTTCCGGCGTTTTTTCCGTTTCTCTTTGTAACAAGAATAGTTATGGATACCGTCGGCAATATCGCCAAAAATATGAATAATACCGCAAAAACAACTATTTCTCCCGTATTATCTATGTAATGCGTCGCCATATAACCTCTCATATACACATTTTCTCTTTAGTACTTATAAGTTCTATTTTTATCGTTATACCGCGTAAATGTGATAAAGTCAATAGTACCGTCAGGTTCTAAGTACTTTCATAAAGACTAACGACATAAGGAGATGGATTTGTGTATTTTCAGCGGTTGCGTGACCTTCGTGAGGACAAGGACTTAAATCAGACGCAGATAGCGGAAATGCTCGGCATTAAGCAGACTGTCTACTCGAGATATGAACGCGGTTTTCAGACTATTCCCGTCGAGCATTCACTGACGCTTGCCGACTTCTATGACGTATCAACCGATTATATTTTCGGAAGAACAAACAACAAAACGACGGCAAAATAAAAAGAGCAGCGACTGCATACACGGGCAGCCGCTGCTTTTTATTCGCAGTTAAAACAGTTTCAGCTAAGCGCAGGCTCTATCTCAAACCAGTCAAAGTCAAAGTCACATCCCGGAAGAAAACGGAACTCCACCTTTACCTTTCCCCTGATATCGGGAAGTCTGTGTGATACCGTGATCGGCATACCACTGCCTGGAAACTCAACTATCTCTTCGATCCTGCCATTTTCGGTATGAAAGTGAACATGGATAGAATCGTTGTCGTGGCGCGTCATACCATGGATACGGATAAGACTTGTTCCGTTATCAAAATCCATGTCGTCAAAGTCGAGAAATACGTTGTTGCCGATACCCTTTACGCTTGTTCCGTCTTTGGTGTAAGTATCGCCGTGGATAAGGTCGCAATCGACACTGCAAAGCCGTTCATAAGCTTTCCGGCGTGGTGTGAAAAGAAAGCCGCCAAAGTCAATGCGCAGATCGGTTTTATCAAATTCAAAATAGATATCCTTTTCTCCGGTCAAGCGGCTTGACAGCTTATAATGATTGTCCTTGTAGGTCTGCCATTCAAAGTTTGCCTGATAGGTAAATTCGCCGATAAGGGCAGAGTTTTCTGCACCGGGATAGCCCTCCCAGAGTCTGAAACCGAACGGGCAATCCTTGTGCCAGTTTATAATGCGGACAAGAAATTCATCTGTGCCATACTTACCGAAATCGGTCTTTTTAAAGCCGACTATATTGTTGTCGGCAGTAATGCTTACTCCTCCGCAACGTACCTCATCCATAAGTGATATGCTATCTGAGTAAAGGCAGGCGGTAACAAACGTATAAGGGTCGAAAACCGGCTGTCCGAAGCCGTTTGCGGTAAATTCATACTCGGACAGCACCTGCGGAAATTCACTGCCGTTGTCGGCACTACAGCGAAGTCTGAACGTACCGTCGCCGTTTACATGGACTACAGCTGAAAGATTTTCACTTTCTGTAACGGTCGCAATATTGGTTTCGATCCCGCTTGCGGTTACTATGCTCCACTTCAAAGAACGGTATGTTGCATTTGACGGGAAAATTGTTGCGACAACGTTACAGTCGTTGTTGTCGGGCGTAAGCTCAATTCCGGTGCTTCTTTCAAGTTCGATTTTTCTTATCGGAACATCAGAACCTATTTTATAGTCGCCTTTGTCGGTAATATTTTCAAGCGCCGATATTCCCTCTCTGATATCCGACTTTACCTTTTCAATAGTAATTACGGATTTTTCAAGTCCATTACCCTCAGCCGTTACTGTTATAACGCCATCAGAAGTATCAGCCGAGATATACGCTACCGCTTTACCCGAGAAAAGTCTGCGGTCAGCCGACTTGTAATTGTCATAGTCGGTGCTGTCGCCGTTATCAAAGCCGACAAGTCTTCCTCCGTCTACTGTAAGGAATATTCTGTCCCTTGCGTTCTCAACAGGATTTCCGTCCTTGTCAACGGTTGATATTGTAACAAAAGCCAGATCCTCGCCGTCTGCCTTTACAGTGTCACTGTATGCAAAAAGAACTATCTTTGCGCTGTCGCCGAAAGAACGCTTTACATCTTCATAAACCGTGCCGTCCATAGCGGTAGCCTTAACTCTTATCTCACCCTTTTCATAAGGGATCTGCCAGTTTATCGTGTATTCATCGGGGTGCTTTACCCCACAGCTCCTGCCGTTTACAAATAGTTCTACATCACCTATATTCGTGTATGCGACTACATCAATAAGCTGACCCTCGTTGAAATCCCAGTAAGGCATAAGATGAAGTACAGGCTTATCTGTCCAGGCAGACTGATATAAGTAAAAACTATCCTTGCGCAGTCCTGCCGTATCGATACTGCCATAGTAAGAGTTCTTGGTAGAATACGGCGACGGCTCTCCTATATAATCGCTTCCCGTCCAGATGTACATTCCGGCGCAGACATCTATATCACGGTTCAAAGCTATTATCTTCTGAGCGGTATCGGCAGACGCTCCTGCACGGCAGTTGCCGAGTGACGAGCATTGCATATCGGGGTGAGTAAGGAACGCCGTACCGAGCGGGAAATGATACACTCCTCTGCTCTTTACACCCGATGTAGTTTCACTGCCGTATATCTTCCAGTCGGGATGCTCCTTGTGGTGCAGCTCGTACAGTCTTTCAAGATAGTTGTATCCCACAAGGTCGACCTGCTCTGCACAGTTCTGTGCGCCCTCCCACGGCATATAGTTTGAGCCGATTGTTGTCGGTGCATTGCAAAGCGGATCGCTCTTCCTGACTGCTGTATGAAGCATTCTCGCTACCTCACAACCACGCGGCGAAACGTGAGTGTCATATATCTCGTTGCCCACGCTCCACATTATAACGCTCGGATGATTTCTGTCACGGCGTATCCACGAGGCAACGTCTTTCTCGTACCATTCATCAAAGAACCTTGCATAGTCAAACTCGGTCTTTGGGCGCTCCCACATATCAAAAGCTTCACTGTCAACCAGTATGCCCATTTCATCGCAAAGCTCCATAAAAGCCTTTGCAGGCGGATTGTGAGAAGTTCTTACAGAATTTACGCCCATATCAAGCATACTCTGAAGCTGTCTTCTTGCCGCCGACTTGTTGAAAGCCGCACCAAGACAGCCAAGGTCATGGTGCAGGCAGACGCCGTTGAGCTTGATATGCCTGCCATTGAGATAAAAACCGCTGTCGGGCTTATACTCAATTTCACGCAGTCCGACCTTTTGTGCGCTGCTGTCGATCACCTTACCATCCTTTTTCAGGCTTACAGATAATGTAAGCAGGTTGGGACTGTAAATATCCCATATGTATTCATCGGTAAGCCGATTCAGCGATAAAGCGGTTTCAGTTACCGTTTCAGCCGGGATTTCAGCAGAATAAAGAATATCGTTATCCTTAGCAAGCGTAAATTCTATTGTTAACCCATCGGGGTTTACAACTTCTGCCGACAGCTTCACGTCAAATCCGTCCGCTGTTTTATCGGTATGGAAGTACACGCCGTCGGTCGCAAGGTAGCTCTTCTCTGTAACGATAAGATAAATGTCACGGAAAATACCCGCACCGGAATACCAGCGTGTGTTGGGACTGCGGTGTCTTACAAGTACCTTTATCTCATTTTCGCCGTCGTGGAGCTTTCCTGTCAGGTCAACCTCAAAAGTGCTGTAACCGTACTTGTTTTCGCCTGCGGCTTTGCCGTTTACATAAACGGTGCAATCCATATAAACGCCCTCAAAATAAAGACGTATGCTCTTATCGCTTACCTTACCGAAATCATATTTCTTCACATAACGTCCGAAAGAAGTTTCGTAAAGATCCTTTGCATTGCAGATAAGCCAGTCATGCGGAATGTCAATCGGCTTATAATCTGCGTTCCAATCGTTTTCAAGGCTGTCGTCCGCTTTTGTCTTTGCAAAGCTCCAGTCGTTATTAAAAAGCGTCTTCATATTCTCTCCATTTATCTCAGTACAGAGCGGGAAGTTTATCCTTTGTTACGACATATTCACTGTTATACACCTTTTTAAGCTGTTCATGCGTATTGAATTTTTCTGTAAGGCAGAACGGCTTTGACCACGTCATATATGACGACCAGCCGACCTTTTCCGATACTACCGCTTCGGGACTCGGCAACGTACCTGTTTCACCGATAATCGTTATTTTCTTCGCACTTGTAATCTCGCAGAGGTTATAATACATATCACTCTGTGAAGTATGCTCATGTTCGGGCGGGTACATATCCCTTGATATGATATCCACGACATCATCGCCCGGATAACATTCGGGAACCTGCGAGTTCCATACCCATATAAGATTGTCAAGATGAAACTTGTTCGTGTATCTGTCGTGCATAAGACGGAACAGCTTTTTTACCGTATCTGCGCCCTTTGCACCCCACCAGAACCAATCACCGTCGCCCTCGTGGAACGGCCGCCATAAAATCGGAACGCCTTTATCGCAGAAAGGTCGGAGTATCCCTGCCATTGTATCCATATCGGAAAGCAGAGCCTCGTTTTCAGGTGTGCCGTCAATCACCGCCTTGCTTGCGTCAAAGTCGGTATTCTCGCTGAAAAACGATTTTGACCTGCCGTAAAGCGGAGAGAACCAGTGCCAGCACATAGTGATAAGCCCTTTCTGCTCTGCCCACTCCCACGCTCTTTTAAGCATGCCGTAATTTTCTGTGACCTCGGTCATACATTCTTCATCGGTATCGTAATAGTTGATATTCGGCGAATATGACAGCAGTTCAAAGCCGAGAAGTGCAGGCTTTTTTCCCGTTACATCTTCTATAAGGTGAAGTTCTTCCTGTGCCATAGTCTGAGTATGCTGTCCCGTTATGATTTTTTCATATGTTATATCGGACAGGTATTTCAGTACATTGCGCACACCCTGCTGTGCGTTGGGGTTTGACGGGGTATATAGTTTATCGCTCATTAAAGCGTTCTCCTCTCGTGTAAATCTTTATGTAATTATAGCATAAAAGCCCGGCAATGGCAATAGCATTATGTGCCGATACAAGAAAAAAATTTGAGCCTTGACCTGTACGGATACATTAATGCAATTCCTGCACGCGCACAACAATACCCCTTACCGGATCGCTCGCAACAAGGGGTATTCTGTACTTATTTTACTCTGATATCTCTCAGCTTTATATAGCTTTCGTCCACTTTATCAGTATATCGCTTATCACTGCCGTCAAGAATTTCAGTAATGCGCTTACAGCACTGACTGTAGAACTCGTCTTCATAGTGTACAATATGCGCACCGCCAAGCGGGAATCTGTCATCGGCAAAAAAATGTTTTGAAACATCTATGACATAACAACAGGTCAGCCGTGCAAATTTTTCCTCGTATTCGGCAATAAAAGCTTTCTTTTCTTCAAATGTATTATCATTGTCCGAAAGAATTTCAAGCTTGTTTTCAAGCGAAATATAACGGTTTTTAAGGTCGGCTTTGATTAAAATTATATTCTTTCCGTAACGGCTCAGAACAAAATTACAGAATCTATCAAGCATTTTATCAAGATATTCACGGCTCTTTTCACAAAACAGATATGTGCTTTCGCATTTATCCGCTATTGATTTATAGAAATCCGTGCGAAGAATAAAGTCGTCCACTTCAAAGAGCAAACCGCTGTAATTTTTCATATTGCAGATAATGTCGTACATATCGATTATAAGCCAGTCGGCGGCACTGCCCGATAAAATCCGTCTGCCCTCATGCAAAAACGCTTCTTTTATAGTACGTCTGCGCCATGAACTACCGCAGAATTTGTCGGCACCGATATTGATATCAAACGGTATATCAGGCTCCCCCGACAGTAAGAACGGTTGTTTAAATATATATTTATCTACATATATCCCGCTTATATTGCGGTTTACCGTTTCTCTTGAAATACAACTGCCCCATATATCAATCACTGCAGGCTTACAGTTCTTTTTGTATTCCTCAAGTGCGTTCTTATCATCTTTTATAAGAAATATATATTCGCAGTTTTCCGTATTGGTGAATTTATAAACAGAGGTAAGCTTCTTCGCAAGCTGTCTTTTTACAAGGAAATTTTCCTCGAAAATTATCCTGATATCCTCATACCGGCAATCTGTCAGATCACCGTCGATACATACTACAGCGTTTATTGCGGATATCACCTTTTCTGCGCCGTGCATTCTGCCGAGTATGATTTTTGCGTCTTCGTATGACTTTACCTCATTTTCACGCAAAAGCGCAAGATAGGCGCTGTTCTCAGCCGTGAACTGCTTTGAAGTAAGCTCTATCAACCTGTCGGCTACATACGTTCTGTCAAGCAATTGCGACTGATACGCTCTTGCGGTCATATTATCGTAATAGCGTATAACACGGCTGAGCCACAGATTTATATCAGGTTTGTCAAAGCAGAATTTTCCCTCTGCTTCACCTCCGATCACCATATCGGTTTTAATGCGTACATCGTCATAAAACAGCGGCTCATAGGCTGTCACCATATTGCTTGCGGCGTCACCGAAATATCCGCCTGCAACGTCTATCACGACAGGCTGAAGCAGTGATATAAGATAATCTTCATACGTCCGTATGCGCTTATTGAGCGCATTTCTGTTTTTACCGTTTCTAAGCTGACCGTGCTTTGCACACATATCGCTGAAAGTCAGTCGAACGAGAATAATCCTATTCTTTGCATAATGCGAGGAAACGGTTTCAGCATACTTTTTAAGCGCCGTCTTCCATACCTTTTCATCAAAAGGCGGAGATATACGTTCAAATTTATCCTTGTTCGTATTGTAAAAATCCGATCTTAAGAAGTTCTGTGAGGCAGTATAATAACTGTTGCCGTATTTATAACACGACACCGCTGCCATAGTATACAGGTCGATGACTATATAGTCTGCTTTGCTGTCGCTTATATAGCTGTCAAAATTCTTTGCTATATCAAGCCTGTTTCTTGCGTTTCCATATTTGTCCAAAAGTGCGCTCTTTTCGCTCATAAGCGAAACAGGCGATAATATAAGCGGTGTGTCGTCATAATTGTAACCGCTGTCGGAAAAAACTTTTCTCAGCACCGCAGAGCCCTGCAAAAGAAATTCCGGCTTACCGCAGATATCCGCACTTTCGCCGAGAATTCTGTTTATGCGTTCTCTTGCCGCCTTACGGCTTTCGGTAAGATTGCCGTTAAGCACAGTCACTGTATAACCGTCCGACGTGTCCTCGCACAGAACCGGTATACAGGTTATATCGGCTGTAATTCTGCCGTCTGTTCTTGTCAGCGTCAGGTCAACTATCGTACTCTCGCGGTTTTCACGCATTTCTTTCATAGATGACAGGAGATTACCGAGCGAATAGAAGCACATAACCTCTCTGCCGTCTGCGGTTTTTATCTTTTCGGCACACTGCATAACGTGTGGGTGCGAACCTATAATAAGGTCGACGCCGCACTGTGCCATATATTCTGCCGTTTTATGTTGCACATTGCGTACAGTTACAGAGTTCATTTTGCCCCAGTGCTGATATGCTATTATATACTCTGCACCGTCACTTTTCAGTGAATTTACAAGCTCCCTGAAATGCAAAGGCTCATATTTGCCTATAAGGTGCGGTGGGATATCTTTTTCAAGTCCGTTTGATATGGAATTTGCTGCTGTAAATCCGACTTTTATTCCGTTTATATCGGCTATATACGTTCCGTCGTCAAGCGTGCCTATATTAGCCATACCACCGTTTTTTATGCACCGGACAGTAGCTTCTAGACCTTTGAACCCCGTGTCGCAGTTATGATTGTTTGCAGTTACAAGCGCTGTAAATCCACAGTCTTTGACAGCATCAATGAACGTTGAAGGCGAATTGCAATTCGGACTTCCGCTGTCGGTTCTTATTTTCTCGTATTCATAAGGCGCACCGTCAAAGCAAGTGGTTTCAAGAACTGCAACCGAGTAATCCGCTGACTTTATCGTGCTTTTCAGCGCTTTAAATGTATCGGAAAAATCAAGCGAACGGGTCGAGGCTTTTCTTTGCTGTTCAAGCGAACACATAATATCACCGCAGAGCATAATTCTTGTTGCCGGCAAACAACGTGACATATTTCTGCCGACTGCGACCTTTACTTTAAATGTTTCGCCGTCATCGGCGGTCAGCGTTACGCAGGCAATCCCGTCCGAAATCGCAGTCACCTGTCCGCCTTTTGTCACCGTTGCAACACTTTCATCATCACAGCTGAAAACGACTGCGGGAACGATATTACGGCGTTCCCATACGATCTGTGACGTTTCGCCCCTGTCCATTGTGATCACATTCTGCGCTCTGAGGTGTTTGCATATCGGTGTAAATTCCGCAGGTCGTGACAGTTCACCCGCTATCTCCTTACCGTCACTGTAGCAGAACGCCTTTACCCTGACAAGGTACTTTCTGCCGTTGCGAAAGCCCAGTATCAGCTTGGAAAGGTTCTGCGCATAACGTGATTTTATACACTTTTCAGGCTCATCGGCATTATAGAACTGTAAAATGTAACCGTCTGCGCCGTCTACAGCCTGCCAGTCGGAACGCACAGAGCCGTCATAAGCGGTCGCAAACAGATTCTGCGGAGCTTTCAGCATAGTAGTACCTCCGTAATTACTTATTTACTACCGGTTTTCTTATTATTGAATGGGACGGAAACTGAACGGGATAATCAAAGTACATCTTTTCTGTCGCACGGTTTGCTATCTCGGTCTGCTCGCCCTTTGAATTTATAAGATACGGAATATCGAGCTTTACGGGCTTCTTTCCGGGTGACAGAACTTCAAGGTCATCGTGAACGGTAAAATAGTTTCTCTGTGTGATATTCACCCTGCCGTTCTCACAGCTGTCAACCACGCCGACAAAGTCGCACTCACGGATGTAGCCGCTGTTCTCGTAATACTGGTTAGCGTCATCCTTATTGAAGTAGAAACCTGTGCAGTACTGTCTGTGACTTACCTTGTACACCTCGTCTATCGCCCACTGCGGTACAGGCTCATTATTTTTAACCGAGTCAAGTGCCGCTCTGTAGGCATTCGTAACAGTAGCTGTATAATATGCGGACTTTGCTCTGCCCTCTATCTTGAAGCTTGTAACGCCTGCGTCCTTAAGTTCTTTGAGGTGTTCTATCATACACATATCCTTAGCATTAAGTATATATGAACCGCCCTCTCCCTCGGACAACTCGTAATAGTCGCCGGGACGCTTTTCTTCGACAAGATGATACTTCCATCGGCAAGGCTGAGCACACTCACCCTTGTTCGCATTTCTTCCTGTCATAAAGCTCGAAAGCAGACATCTGCCCGAGAACGACACGCACATTGCGCCGTGTACAAATACTTCAATATCCATATCCTCGGGTATGTTGTCCCTGATACGCTTTATATTCTCTATATCGACCTCTCGGGCAAGCACTACTCGCTTTGCACCCATCTTGTACAGTTCGTTTGCGGTAACATAGTTTACAACGCCCGCCTGAGTGGAAACGTGTATTTCAAGGTCAGGCACTGTGCGCTTTATAAGTGCGATACAGCCGATATCGCTTACAATAGCGGCGTCTATTCCGCAGTCGTATGCTGTCTTTATAAATCCGGGAAGCAGTTCTATCTCATCGTTTGACGGAACGGTGTTGCAAGTAAGGTGTACCCTAGCGCCTCTTGCGTGAGCATACTCAACGCCCTTTTTCAGCGTTTCGGGGTCGAATTTTGCAGATCCCGCCCTCATACCGAACATAGTGCTTCCAAGATATACAGCGTCACAGCCGTAATCAACGGCAGACATAAGACATTCTAAATCACCCGCAGGCGACAGTAATTCTAACATAACATTAACCTTTCATTCTGAATTATTTTACGGTTCTATTACAACATTCCGCCGCAGAAAGCTCTGCGGCGGAATGTATTCATCATGGTTTTAATCTGCTATTGCGTGGTCAAGACCGCACTTACGGAGGTTTTCTTCGTGCTCTGCTATCGTTTCGGCAAAGTACATATCCGTTGTTTCGGGGTCTGCGCAGAAATAATAGTAGCTGGTTTCGGGTGCGTAAAGCACAGCCTTTATCGCATCTAGACCGGGGTTGCAGATAGGTCCGACAGGAATACCGACACATTTATATGTGTTATATGCGTCAAACATCTTCTGGTCGAACTGATCGGTCGTCAGATGCGGCTTGATGTGTTCGTCAACATAATGCACGGTAACGTCCGATTCGAGATGCGGGAACGATTCTTCGTCTGCCATACGGTTGAAGAATACCGACGCAACATTGCCCATATTTGCGGTCGTGTCTGCCTCCCGCTGTGCAATCGACGCAAGCGTTATAGTTTCGTCAAGTGTAAGTCCGAGCTCGGTCATACGGTTATAATAACGTGCCGTAATCTTGTTGTTGAAGTTCTGATAGATTATATCAAGAGCGTCTGCCGCATAATCGCTTGTATCAAGCTCCTTATTGTCCTCAAGTGCGGGGATAATGTAGAACTCGTATGTGTCAGGGAAGATATAGCCCTCCATCTGATAGTACTTCAGTTTTTCGTCTTCAAGACGCTTCTGGAACTTGTAAGTGTCGCCGAGCGTCTTGCACTGCTCCATAAAGTCCTCTGCACGGCATACAAGATTATCTTCCATCATCTGTGCTATCTCATCAATAGTCATACCCTCGGTTATCTGTATTGTTACAGTCTGATTTACAGTTGAAACAGTCTGCAATGTCGAAATGAGCGAGCTGTAAGACATAGTGGTGTCGACTGTAAATGTTCCCTTTATGAACTTGTCGCCCTTGCCGAACATATTAGTATAAAGCTTGAACACGTCCGGCATATTTATAATACCGAGGTTTGCAAGGTCCTGCGCTATTTCATCGGTAGTTGAATCTTCATTGATATGTATTTCAGCCTGGCAATAGGTCTTGCCGATACCTGTAAAGTCAAGCGCCGATTTTACAATATAAGTTGCTAAAAACGCAGAAACAGAAATTATGAATATAGACAGCAGAACGCCCGCAAGTATATGCGACATAGTTCTTCTGTGGCGGTTCTTTGCTTTTATCTTCTTATTTCTCTCTTTCTTTCTGGCAAGATATTCCTGATATTCCTCTTCGGTGACCTCATCGCTGTCTTCTGCATTGTCGTTATCACCGCTCGCATCATCATTTTCAGGTTCGCTGTCATATGACGGTTCGCTCTGCTCGACTTCACCCGTATGGAAGTCCTTCAACGAATTCATCATTATAGTGCGATCCTCTGTATTGCCGGTGTTTTCATTGCCGCCGACTGTATCAAAAGGATTATTCTCCATTTTCGTTTCCTTTCCGTTATTCTGTAATGACGATATCGACGCATCTGTCATACTCGTCAACCGGTATATCATCGGTCATAAATTCACTGTAGCATACTCCGACAGTATAGCCTTTATATCTGCTTATGAATCTGTCATAATATCCTTTGCCGTAACCCAGTCTGTAGCCGTCATAGCTAAAACATAGCCCGGGGACTATCAGAACGCTGTTCTGTGCATTCTCGGCTTTTATTATCTCACAGTGTTGTTTTGGCTCGTCGATGCCGTACATACCCTTTTCCAGATCGTCAAACGTATGTATAACGCAGAACTCCATATTGCTGCCGTCAATACATCTCGGTACGGCAACAGTCTTTCCTGCGACGAAGCACCTCGCTATGAACTCTCTTGTACCGACTTCGCCCCTAGCCGAAACAAACGGCAATATAAGCTCTGCCGACTGCACCTTTTCAAGCTCTAAAAGCTTTTCGGTTATTGCGGAATTTTTAACAGCTGTTTCACTGTCGCTAAGCTCTTTCCGCTTTTGAAGCATAACTTTTCTGAGCAGTTTTTTCTGCTCGTTTACCGTTATCTGCACTGTAAAGCCTTAGCTATCTTCTCGGCTTTTCCTTCGCCGCAAAGCAATGCACCGAGCGCAAGTCCGAATTCTATAGCCGCACCTGCTCCCTTTGCTGTAACTATGTTATCATCTATATTTACAAGGTCGCCCGTGAACATTGCGCCCTCAAGGAATTGTTCAAAGCCGGGGAAGCAAGTTGCCTTTTTGCCTTTCAGAAGTCCCAGCTTTCCGATTATAGACGGAGCGGCACAGATAGCACCTATCGCTTTCTTATTATCGGCGCAGAATTTTATTGCCGCCTGTACAACGGGGCTCTTTTCAAGATTAAGCGTTCCGGGCATACCGCCGGGGAGAACTATCATCTCGACCTTATCAGTCATAATTACGTCATCATCGGTAATATCAGCTGTAACGGAAATTCCGTGTGCGCCTGTAATCTTACCGCCGCCTACACCTACTGTAACGACTTCCTTACCGAATCTCTTTAAAATATCAATCGGGGCAATTGCCTCGGTTTCTTCAAATCCGTCAGCTAAAAATGCGTATATCATCTTGTTATCCTTTCTCAACGTTATAGACTGCGCTGAACTTCTCTACCATAAAACACGGGCGGTATGATCTCTTCGCCTTGCGGAGGTTCTCCTCACCCATATCTTCTTCCCTGTTTATATATTCAAGTCCTTTACAGAACCTGTTTGCCATCATATAGTTTATCATCGGATATGCTCCGTCATAATCGGTAAACGCTTTTTCAACGTGGGTCACAAACGTGTCACTGCATTGCTGTTCGCCGTACGAAAACGCCTGTACCTTGCCATCGACTCTTAAGATTCCGCCGACAAGACCTAAGTCAAAGAAATGCTCAAGTCCGATTCCGACAGCGCACATTTCCTCCGATTTATCCTCGCTTTTATCGCAATCATTGCGTATGCACCATTCGAGGCTCATCTGCTTGCATTCGTCAATATTGTCCGGCGTAATATCCTCAAAGCTCCAGTTAAGCTGTTTGAAACGGTTTATATAATTACGCTTTGAATGAAGCTTCTTTCCGCCAAGCGTTGCAAGCGACTGCGACTGATACACATAGTCATACAGATCTTCGCTTGTATCGAAGGTGAACATACCGGGATAACGCTGTTCGAGCATCTGCTTGTCCTTTATATCCATACTGCAGAATTCAAACGGTATTCCCGTACTGTCACAGTAATTTTTCAGTTCTGAAAGCAGTGCGTCAGTATCGCCTTTTCCGGCGGGAAACACGAAACAGTTTCCGTGCTTTGATACATAAAAATCCTGAAAACGTCCTACTGTAATGTTGTAAACACCGCTCCACACAAAGTTGTTTGTGAAGTTATACTCACAACCTCTGTAGTCGGATAACTTTAACAGCGGATCTATCCACTGCTTGTCGCTGAGTTCTATTTTCTTTAATTCCAACACTTTATATTACCTTACTTTTGTGCCTGTCATCTACCGTAAATCATCTCAGACAATTCCTTATTTATCTTTTCGGGAGTGTAAGGATTTTTACCGTCCGAGCACGGCAGTATATACCAGCTCTTCTTGTCGGCTGTGTATAGCGCCGCTTCACGACACGCTTTTAAAAATGATATATTTCTTTCGTGAATATCCTTCTTCGCCTCATCTCCGCCGTAACGTGCGGAAAGGAGCTTTTGCGATACCTCTATCGGCATATCGAGGAATATTATCTTTTCGGGACGTGGAATTGCGAACTTATCGTACTCATAGTCCTCAAGCCACTCAAGGTACTCATCCCATTGGGATTTTTCCAGCTTTGCCATCTGATATATCGCATTTGAGGAGGTGTATCTTGCGGCTATTATGGTCTTGCCGGCTTTATAATCCTTTTCCCAGTCGGTCTTGTAGCTGATATAACGGTCTATCGCATAGAAACTGCCTGCCGTATATGCGCCCGTTCTGCCGTTTTCCTCGCATAATTTACCGCTGAGATAGTCCTTGATTATCTCGCCGCTTGCACTGTTGTAATTCGGGAAGCTGATGAAACGGATATTGCCGTCTGCGCTTGCTTTCAGCATCTCAAGCTGTGTACTTTTACCGCAGCCGTCAAGCCCTTCTATTACAAACAGTTTTCCGCATTTTCCGTTATTGCCGTTCATACAAACACTCTCTCATAATATAGTTTAGTTTTATTTTATCACAAAATCCGTGTCAAGTCAACTTAAAATAAACGCACAAAGTCTTTTGTGACTTTGTGCGTTAGCTTGTAGAAAAAGTCTATTTTTATAAAAATAGAGCAAATTCTCTATCCCTAACCCCAAACCCCTTTCCCGTGGCGAAGGACTGTGTATGCTTTGTTGGCTCTGCATCTGTGCAACTGTGGTCGTTTGTTGTCGGTGCGTCCTGCACCGACTTTGTTC
>ULVW01045393.1_pt1 | contig 15040 bp, 10 predicted proteins | sample 1959801 | NCBI WGS metagenome assembly ULVW01 (sample SAMEA4835796, study PRJEB28245) | human gut metagenome | biome: gut microbiome; material: fecal sample | place: Denmark | collected 2008
CCCAACATCCTTCTTTGCGACAGCGGCGTGAACGTGGCAGCCCAGCGCGCCGTGCTGCCGGAAATGCCCCACAGCATCATCAGCATAGGAGGCACCACGCCGAAAACGGGCATTGAAGCGGGGCGCCCCGTGTCCAAACTCATCCTGCCCGTCACCCTGTACGTGAACGCCGGCATTCTGCCGGAATGCAAGGCTTCCAACATTGCCGCCGAATTCAAAACCCTGCTGGAAAACCCGGTTCTTCTCCTCCTGTAGGGATACCGGAACATGCTGCTCTTTTCCTTGAACGTTCCTCTTCCTCCCCCTGTCTTACCAACCATGAAAAAAGTCGCCATACTTGCCGCCCCCGGATTTGAAGAAATCGAACTCATGGCTCCGCTGGACATCCTGCGGCGCCTGAACATGGACGTAGTGCTTGCCGGCGTCCAGTCCGACAAGGTGGTCAGCACCCATGAAGTAACCGTCAGCACGGACACCATGCTGGATAAACTCCATGCTGACAAGCTGGACGCCCTGATCCTGCCCGGCGGCGCGGGCTCCTGGGTACTCCGCGACACGCCGGAAGTCATCCATCTGGTCAAAAAAATGCATGAAGCGGGCAAGCTGGTGGCCGCCATCTGCGCCGCCCCCATCGTGCTGGCCAAGGCGGGCCTGGTCAGGGACAGGAACGTCACGGCCTACCCGGCCCAGGACGTTTACCGGGAACTCAACGAAGCCGGCGCCCATATTGTGAAAGATGAAAATGTGGTGCTGGACGGCAACATGCTCACCGCTAACGGCCCCGGCGCCGCCATGCTCTTCGGCTACTCCATCGGGGAATATCTGGGGGAAGACCTCCAGGTGGCCCAGCTCAAAGAGCAGATGTGCTACACGGGCCTGTAGGATGCCGGCAGGATTCCGCCTTTCCGCAACCCCATGCGGCGCCGGAACAACAGGGAAAGGGGGGAATCTCCCCCTTTTCACTTCATCAGGTGCCTTTTCAGGGTATAGTAAGCCCCCCGGCGCCCCTTGCGGGACGACATTAGGCGGGAATGCAGGGCAGAGAAAAAATTGCTCCGGAGGGGGCAATCCAGCAGAAGGCGGCAAAAAGCCCGGTCCCACCGGTCCAGACTGGGAAGGACGTTCTCCGCGCCCACCAGCTCCAGCCACTTTTTCCAGCCGGAAAGCAGAACTTCCCGGTCTTCCGGAGACGCTTTGAAAAAAGCTCCCTCTTTCATGATGAAATGCCTGCGCATCAACTCCATGCAGTAGTCCACCAGACCGAAGGCGGCGGGTGAATCAAGCAGCCCCCGCTCCCCCCAGAAACGCGCCAGAGATTCCATGCCCATCAAATCCATGCGGAAATCCCCCAGGCGGGGATCCCGCCCGCAGGAGGCGGAACCGGGGCGTTCCCTCCGGTAATGGTACAAACGGTCGGGAAGAATCAGGAGCCGCGGAGCAACAGTCAACAGCATCAAACAGAAATACAAATCCTCCCCCTGGCGCAATCCGGGAATGAAACGCAAACCGTTTTCTTCCAGCAGCTCCCTGCGGATCAGCTTATTCCACACCGTTCCCGCGCACCGGCTCCAGGGCGTCCCCCGCCGGAACCGCTCCGCTTTTTCTTCCGGGAAAAACCCGGCTGACGGCGACCAGCCGCTTTCAGGCATATCCATGCCTCCGCAGTCGCAGAACTCATGGTATCCGCACACCGCTACGTCCGCATCTTTTTCCACGGCCGCATCAAACAGGCGCCGGAACATATTCCGCTCCACCACGTCGTCCGGGTCCACAAAACCGATATACTTTCCCGCAGCCGCTTCCATGCCGCTGTTCCTCGCCGCGGAAACACCGCTGTTTTTCCGGTCAATCACCCGGACGCGGCCGTCCCTGTCCCGCCATTCGCGCAATATCTCCGCCGTACGGTCGGAAGAACCGTCATTGACGCAAATGATTTCGATATCTTCCATGCTCTGGCCGGCCAGGCTTTCCATACACTGGTCCAAATAAGCGGCAACATTATAACAGGGAACAATGATGGAAACGGATACGCTCATGGCGGAAGCATCCTTTTTTATCCGGATTGAAAATTCACATCAAGAAAAAACAGCAACGCCATCTGTTGAAAAACGGAACAACCGGAAGAGGGAAACTGTTTCCGGAAAGAAATGTAAAGGCTGCCTCCCGAAGGAAGTTCCCGGGAATAACGGAAACGGAGGGCTGTGGTACGGCTGCAATACGGCGGAAAATTCAAACCGTCAGGAATACTCCGGCATCATGCGCCAAGGAGTTTTTTGATATTGCTTTTCAGTATGAATTTATTAAGTATTCAGCCCTCGTCACACAACGTATTCTTTTTTACCCGGCAGGCGAAAAACCGCCCGGAACGGTAACAAGGGCCATTCATCATCCGCGTCAGGCGATATTCATTATATTTCCTGCAATTTTTCACCATGAAACCAATGACACATACGCAGACAGTCATGCTCCGATTGCTGACCATGTGTATTCCGTTTCGGAACCTGCGTAAAAAATGGCGCACTTTCCTGCGCGATTTTCTGTCCGACTATGACCGGGACGCCCGCCGAAGCATGCGCGCATGGCGCAGGCATCCAGTGGCCGGTCGCACCATCCTTATTCTGGAACCCAACTATTGCCACGGGGAAGTCATCCCCGGTTTCTGCCGCCACCTGCTCGACATGGGATACCGCGTTGATGTCCTGATGCATCACAGCCTGGCCAGGCAATCGCCCCTGTGTTGTTTCAAGGAAGGCGATATCCATTTTTCACGGCCATGTGCACTTCATGGAAGCGCCTGGCCAAAGCGCGCGTCCTCACCCGGTACGAAGCCATCCTGATATCAACATCCGCCTTTTATGACATTCCGGGCTGGGCAAGTTTCCTTCATATGACGGGGCTTGACAAATTCGCCAATCTTCTGGCCGTCGAACATGAATTAAAGGACATCCCCCGGTTCGGGGAAGAAGAACTTGACCGCCAGGGACGGCTGCTGACGCTGGGCTCCTTTCCCAGGGGCATGATGGTTAATCCGCACTTTTTCGGGGAAATCCCGCCTGCGCCCCGGAACCGCGAACCCGTGTTCATCACCGTAGGTTCCCTCTCCGCACAGCGGAAAAACCACGAACTCCTGGTTGAGGCGCTGGAAACCGTCTGCAATGAAGGGTACAGGAACTTTTCCGTCATCATCGTGGGGGAAGGAGAGCTGGGAAAAATCCCCGGCCATCTGCGCCCCTTCCTGCATGTGGCCGGAAAGCTCGACTTCCCCGCCATGTACGAGGCCATGAGGCGGGCGGACTATTTCCTGCCCCTGCTTGATCCCGGCAATCCGGCGCATAACCGCTACATTACCACCGGCGTCACCGGTTCCGCCCAGCTTGTTTACGGATTCGCGAAAATCCCGGTTATCCATGAGAAATTCGCTTCCTTCTACGGCTTCAACGACAGGAACGCACTCCTTTACAGGGAAGAAACGCTTGGCGGCGCCATGCTCCGCGCCATCAGGCAGACGGAAGAGGAATACGCAGAAATGCAGCAGGCGCTTCTCCAACTGGGCAGGGATATTGACAGGGAATCCCGTTCCAATCTGGAGCGGGCCCTTGCCGCATGCTCCCCCTCCGAACCTCAACAGGCCCGCCCATGACCCGAACCCGCCCGCCACAGCCCCAGGTTTCCGTCATCGTTCCCGTTTACAATCAGGAACAATATCTTGAAGAGTGCATCAGCAGCATCCGCCGGCAAACCCTTGCGGAGTGGGAATGCATCATCGTCAACGACGGGTCCTCCGACTCGTCAGGGGAAATCGCCCGGCGCTTTTCAGAGGAGGACTCAAGAATCCGCTGCTTCGAACAGGAAAACAGGGGCGTTTCCTCCGCCCGCAATCTGGGCATGCGGCACGCTTCCGGGCGCTATTTGTGTTTTGTTGACGGTGACGATTTCATCGACGCGGCCTTTCTCAAACATCTTCTGGACGCCTCGGACCGCGGAGCAAGCGATTTGACCGTAGCGGGCAAGCTGTTCTGCGACAGGTTTCCGCCGGACAAAATCCCCGCCCTGCCCACCTGCGGCATATTTCTGCGCCGGGAGTTCCCCTTGAAAAACAATCTGGAATTCCCGGAAGGCATTCACCCCTGTGAAGACGGCCTCTTCTCGCATTTCGTGCTCGCGCTGACAGAAAAAATTTCCTTCTGTCCGGAGGCCGTTTACCATTACCGCCAGCATGAACAGGGCAACCACCACCAGATACGGAAAAGAACCGCCGACATCCTGCCCATGATCCCCCGGTGGCTTTCCCTGATTGAAGAGTTTTATGAACAACGCCATCTCTGGAAAAGAAAAGCCGGCCATCTCGTCCGCTTTATTGAGCATGAACCATTTGAACTGAGGCTGCTTGGCATGCCTTTCTCCCCGCCGGAGCAGGAAATACTTTACAGCATCATCCGGGACTTCCTGAACGCCCATTGCACGGCCGCCGAGTGCCGGAGGGCCTCCCTGCATCTTCCTTTCCGCCTGTTGTTGAAATCCTCCGGCTTTTCAGACTTCGGAAGAAGGCTCCGGAGGGCCGGCAAAAACACCGGAATCCGCCGGAAGCTCCTCCATTTCTGCCCTGTCCCCTCATGGAGGAGGAATGGCAGGGCACAGCTGCGGCAAGTACGCGAACAGCTGGAGGAAATACGCAGGAATATCACGTTTTAACCCCTTCCCCTGCTTGAACATGGCAAAAGGAAAAATAATAGTCATGCGTCTTTTCGGAGGGCTGGGAAACCAGCTGTTCCAATACGCCTTCCTCTTCGCGCTCTCCCGGCAAGGGGGAAAAGCAAGACTGGAAACCTCATCATATGAACATGATGATAAGAGGGTCTGCGAACTCCATCACTTCCGGGTTTCCCTTCCCATTGAAGGAGGCCCTCCCCCCTGGGCTTTCCGCAAGTCCCGTATTCCCGCCTGCCTGCGTTCCCTGTTCGCCGCTCCCAAATATCCTCATTTCCGGGAGGAAAAACGGCACGGGTTCGATCCCGGTCTCGCGGCTCCTCCCCGCCGCCATACCTATTTCAAGGGATATTTTCAGACGGAACAATACTTCCTCCACTGCCGGGAACAGCTTTGCAGGGAATTCCGTCTGAAAACTCCCCTGACTCCGGAAAACGCCCGCATTCTTGAAGATATCCGTTCATGCTGCTCCATTTCCCTGCACATCCGCAGAACGGATTACCTCTCCAACCCCTACCTTTCTCCGCCGCCTCTGGAATACTACCTCCGGAGCATGGCTGAAATGGAAGGAAGGCTGCGGGCGGCAGGCGCTCCGCAGGAATCCCTGCGTTACTTCATCTTTTCGGACGACATAGAATGGGCCCGGCAAAACCTGAGGCCCGCCCTGCCCCATGTCCATGTGGATATCAATGACGGCGGCACCGGCTACTTCGATCTGGAACTGATGCGAAACTGCCGCCACCACATCATCGCCAACAGCACTTTCTCCTGGTGGGCGGCCTGGCTCAACGAACACGCGGAGAAAATCGTCATCGCGCCGCGCATCTGGTTCAACAGGGAGGAAGGCGACCGGTACCATACGGATGACGCGCTCATCCCCGGCTCATGGCTCCGGATATAACCCCGTTTCCTATACAGCAGACCATGCCTCTCCCCTCACCCCTCATTTCCGTCATCGTCCCCATCTACAACATGGAGCCTCTTCTTCCGCGCTGTCTGGACAGCCTGGCGGCACAAACCCTCCGCGACCTGGAAATCATCTGCGTGGACGACGGTTCAACCGACGGGTCCGGAGGCATCGTCCGGAAATATGCTTCCGGAGACAGTCGTTTCCGCCTGATTACACAGGAAAATTCCGGCAGGGCGGAAGCCCGTAACGCGGGAATCAGGGCAGCTGCGGCGCCTTACCTGGGTTTTGCGGATCCGGATGACTACGTTGAGCCGGACATGTACGAACGGCTCTACCGGCTCGCGGAAGAAAGCGGGGCGGACATGGTCCAATGTTCCTATTCCCCCTTCCTTCCGGCTGAAAGCGGAGAATCGCGCGGAATGGCTGAGGAAAAACTCCTTCATATTGAAAACACCGCCTGCGACGGCGTCTTTACGGAGAAAGGAGAAATATTCAGGCTCTTTCTGGAAGACAGGATCACCGGCGTCGTCTGGAGCAAATTGTTCAGGCGGATACTCCCCGGCTGTTCCGCCCCCCTGGAAGTCCGCCTGCCTTCTTCCTTCACCAGCGGAGAAGACACCCTTTACGTTTCCCGGGCCATCGCCCGCTGCCGCAGCGTCGCCCTCACCTCTGAAAAACTCTACCACTACGGGCTGGGCGGTCCCCAATCCGTTTCTTCTCGCAACCGGAAAGCGGAAACCCGGCCCGCAAGTTATTACGCCGTATTCGAGATGCTCACCAGGGAAAAACTCCGGGAAGGGGTCCTGGACAGCAACCGCACGGCCTACATGAATTATATTGTCCCCCTGCTTTTTCCGGACAATGAAATGCCGGCCGGGCGGCTCAGGCATTGGGCGGAACTCTGGCGGGAGGCGGACATCACTTCCGAACACGTTTGCGGGATGCCCAGGGAACAGAGGGCTTATCTTGAGGCCGCCCTGGCCGGACGGTGGATTTACCTGCGCCTCCTTCAATGCTTCTGGAAGTTCAAGACCGCCAGAAGGAAAATGTTCCGGCTGAGGTTTTCCAAAAACGGAATAGACACGCTCCAAATCCTCGGATACACTCTTTATTCTGCAAAGAAGCTCCCCCGATCATCCCTGTAACTGCTGTTTTTCCCGTGTTCATCTATTCCTACCAGCAACACGACCACCTCCTGCCCGGCAATGACAGAATGCTGGTGATCGGCAGTTCCGCTCTGGCAAAAAACCATGGCCATCTGAAATCGTCCCGACTGGCCGCCGACACGCTCATCTTCAATTTCCCGCTCAACCATCCCCGCCTGTGGCGGCAAATGGAGCACAGCCTTTCCGGCGCCCGCTACAGCATCATTCTTTTCATGTGGCCGCCCCTGCATCTTTCCCCGGCCAACGGCAGGCTCATGGAAAAGCCCCCGGAAGGGGGCGGGCCCATGGAAAGCGCCGAAGATATGCTTTGCAGGCTTTTCGCCTTTCTGCGGAAACAGACGCGCCGCCTGATCCTCCTGTCATCCCCGCCCTCCGACTACGGCAGCGCCCGGCACCCCTACGCGGAAGAACCGGGCGTCCTTGAAGCCTGGAACGCCCTTCTTCGCACGCTGGCAGGCAAGCTGAACCTTCCATTCATTGACTTTTGCGGCGATATGCTGCAATACCGCCCCCTGCCCGACTCCGGGGAAGAAGATTTCCCGGAAGCTTACCGGAATCTGGGAAAACAGGTCCTCCACCGGCTGCCTTTCGGCCAAACGTGGGTGAGAAGGCGTTCCGGGAAAATACACCGCCTGCTGGAGAAAAGAAGAAAACGCCGGAAGGAACGCATGCTTGCCCGCTGGAGGACATTGGCGGCCCCTCCCCATTACCGTGAGGAAACCGACTGGATTACGGCCATTCATTCAGAAAAAGGGCAGACGCGCATACTGCTCATTGGCGGTTCCGTCATGCGGCATTTGTGGCGGCCCCTTGCCTCAGAACTTCAGGAAGACATTGATTTGTTCTCATCCACGCTGATTCCCGGAGATCCGGACTATCTCCCCACCCTTGCAGGATATTTTCCCTCCGCCGGATACGAAGCCGTCATTGTTTCCTTCGGTTCCCACGTCACCAATAAGGTCTCCGCCATTTCCGTGGATGACTTCCGCAAAAATTACATGGCATTCGTCTCCCAGCTCAGCAAGCGCTGCCGTTTCCTCATCCTGGCAACCAGTACGTCCATCATGGATGGGCCGGACGGCACGCTGAATGAAGAAAAAGAGAAAATCATCACCGCCTTTAATGCCATTGTCCGTGAGGCGGCATCTTCCCTGCCCGGTGCGGTTCTTTCAGACCACCATGACTTCATGCAGGGGCGCAGATATATAGATCCCTTCCATTTCTCCCCTCCGGACCGCGCGTACCAGGCAGGGAAAACAGCCGGACTGCTCCTGCCCCTTCTCTCCGCCCGGCAGGAACCGCCAAAGGAACAGGAATGCCCGCAAAGCCGCCCCGAACCATGAAACGGGCAAATGAACGAAAACCGCCAAATTATTTTCCATGCGGGGAAAAACGGTTACCCCCCGCAAAAATCCCGGCCCCGGCATTTAAAGACTTCAGACGCCCCCTTCTTCAAATAACAGACATCCCTTTTCCGGCCTGAACGGAGCCTCCATGCTCTTTCCCTCCCCGGCCTATTCCTTCCCGCAGCCCCTTCTTCAAGACCCTTCCCATGAAATTCCCCGATTCCATGACAACCCCGCCCGTTCCCGCATCCCCGGAGAAATCACGCATCCCCGTCATGTTTTCCGCCACCGGCGGCTGGGGCCTGCCCCTGGGCGTAGCCATTCACACCCTTTGCCTTCACGCCAGTTCCGGACGCTTTTATGACATTCACATCGTTCACGACGGAATGGACGCGCGAATAATACAGGAGCTGAACCAGGTTGCCGCCCCCTTTCCGCAGGTTTCCCTTTCTTTCCTGCAACTTCCGGAAGAATTCCGCCATCTCTTTCAAAACGGCAACAAGGACCGCTACTCCCCCCTTGCGTATGCCCGCCTGATGGCCGGCAGCCTGTTCCCGCAGTACGGCAGGATCGTTTATCTGGACGCAGATGTCCTGCTGGCCGGAGACGTAGCCGAACTGTATTTTTCCGATTTGCGGGGAGCTTCCGTAGCGGCGGCCGGAGACGGCCTGGCCCTCTGGAGCATTGAAAAAGGAACGATGCATCCCCATCTGGAATATATGGGCAACTACCTTTCCTCCCCCCTTTCCTACTGCAATTCCGGCGTCCTGGTGCTGGATCTGGACCAGATGCGCCGCCGCAACCTGGAACACCGGCTGCTCCAACAGCTCCGGAGCCGCCCGGAACCCTTCCCCTATCCGGACCAGGACATCTTAAATATCGCCCTGCACGGAGACATGACGACGCTGCCTCCGGAATGGAACTTCCAATTCCTGTCCTGGACCTGGGATGAAGAAAAAACACGGCTCCTGCGCGGAACCGAATTTGAAAACGTTCCGTCCATATCCTGCGGGCGTTCATGGAAACTGCTGCACATGGTAGGCCCGGAAAAACCATGGCGGCTTCCTGACACCCCCGGAACCATGGGGCAGTTCCACTGGATCCTGTACTCCTTTTTCTGGTGGCCGGAAGCAAAGAGGCTTCCCGCGTTCCGGGAGGAACTGGATGCGATTTCCCAGGGGCTGGCCCCGCTCCTCCAGCGCCATATCCGCGGCCAGCAATGGAAACTGTTCTTCTCCCGGGGCCATATTTTCCGGAAACGCCGGGACAAAATCAGGTGGCTGAAAAAATTGCTGTCCATTCTTGACGGCAGAAAACCGTAACCGGCTTCCCCCCTCTCCGGGAAACATGGGCAGCCTCCGCAGACGGCCGGAAAACCGGCGTACTCCGGAGGCTGTTCCCGGAGGACCTTCAAACGCCCGTGACGAGCGCCTTTAATGCGGCGTGTGCGGTTCCAGCATCTGCTGGCGTTCCCGTTCCTTGTCCTTGGCCAGGCGGCGCGCCTCCTTGGTCAGGTACTGCTGCAAACGGAAGGCTTTCTGACCCTTTTTCCGGACGACATGTTCGGAAGTGCCGTCCGGCAGAATATTGCAGGCCTGGACATTGTCCCTGAAGCAGGCGTCCAGAATGGATTTCAGGCGGCGCGCCAGCTTCCCGTTGGTGACGGGCACCATAAGCTCCACCCTTTTATCCAGATTCCGGGTCATCCAGTCCGCACTGGCGATGAAAAGCTGGTGGTTGCCGCCGTGGTGGAAAAAGAAAATGCGCGCGTGCTCCAGATACCTGTCCACGATACTGACCACGCGGATTACCTTACCGTTGGGCCGGGGGCCCGTTTTCAGGCAGCAAATGCCGCGCACGTTCAGTTCAATGTCCACCCCGGCGTCCGCGGCCCTGTACAGGGCGTCAATGATTTCCACGTCCTGGAGGCTGTTCATCTTGGCGGAAATGCGGGCGGGTTCCCCCTGCCGCGCGCGTTCCGCTTCCCCTTCAATAAGTTCAATAAGGCGCGCCTTCATCAACACCGGGGAGGGATACAGCTTGCGGAAGCGCATGAGCTTGGTGCGCCCCGTCACGGAATTGAAGAACTGGGAAGCGTCCGCTCCCAGCTGGTCGTCGCAGGTAAGGTAGGAAATATCCGTGTAAATCTTGGCAGTGGTCTCATTGTAGTTCCCCGTGCCGAAATGGCAGTAACGCCGCAGCATGCCCTGTTCCCGGCGCACCACCAGGCAAATCTTGGCATGGGTCTTCAACCCCTTGACGCCGTAAACAACCTGCACGCCGGAACGCTGAAGCTCCTCCGCCTTTTCCAGATTGCGGGCTTCGTCAAAACGGGCTTTCAGCTCCACCAGCGCCGTCACCTGCTTGCCGCTCTCCGCCGCTTTTTTCAGGGCGGCCACGATGCGGGAGTTCCTGGCGGTACGGTACAGCACCTGCTTGATGGCGATGACGGCCGGATCTTCCGCTGCCTCCTCCACCAGGCGCAGGACGGGTTCAAAACTTTCATAGGGATGATTGAGCAGAATGTCCCCGCCGGCAATGTTTTCAAAAATGCTGACGGCCGGATTCACGGAAGGGGACGGCTGCGGGGACCACTGCTCCACCTTCAACTGGTCATTGCCGGGGGCAAAAGCCATTTCCATGAAGTCGGAAAGCATCAGGGGGCCCTTGAGGTCATAAGTCTCCTCCTTCCCGGCACCTACAATCCGCATGATCTTGTCATGCAGGGGGGCGGGCGCGGAGGACTCTATTTCCAGCCTCACGCATTCGGAAAATTTCCGGGCTACGAGCACTTCCTCCATCTCATCCGCCAGGTCCAGGGCGTCTTCCTCCTGCACGGCAATGTCCCCATTGCGCGTGACGCGGAACACCGCTGCGGAAAGAACGGTCTCACCGGGAAAAACGGTGCCGATGCACTCCCGGACCAGGTCCTCCAGCATCACGTAGCGCTCCGCCTCTGCGGAAGGGACGGGAACGCGCCGCGGCAGGCCGTCCGGAAGGGCCACCACGGCGGAGCGCACCTCCCCGGTCTCATTGTCGCGCAGTTCCACGCCCATCAGCAGCTTGAGGGATGGCAGCGCGGGAGCTTCCGGAGCATCCATGTCCAGCGGCGTCAGAAGCGGGAATATCTGGTTGTTGAAATACTGCTCCAGCGTCAGTTTCTGGGAAGTGCTGAGATCCTCCATCGCCAGGGGATTGATGCCGTTGATTTCCATCCACGGCAGAATTTCTTCATGGAACAGGCGGTATTGGTCCTCAATCATGCGGCCCACGCGGGAGCGGATGGCTTTCAGCTGGCGGGTGGGCGTCAGCCCGGAAATATCCTTCACGCGGGAACCGGAATGCCGCAGCATCTGAAGGCCGCCCACGCGCACCATGAAAAACTCATCCAGGTTGGAGGCGGTAATAGCCAGAAACTTCAGGCGTTCCAGTAGGGGAAGATCCGTTCTTACGGCCTGGTCCAGCACACGCTGGTTGAATTCCAGCCAGGAAAGTTCTCTGTTGATATATTCGTCAGACATGGGAAAAATGGAAAATGGAAGTTTTTTAAATCAGCCTACCGCTGGGGCGCCAGCACGACGTCATAACCGAAGATATCCGCAAACAGGTCGCCCTTCAGCCGCAGGGCCAGGTCTTCCACGGCGGTTTCACGCACACCCTGAAGCTCCAGCTCCAGCATGCGCCCGCGGATGTGCGCCCGGACGCCGTTCACGCGCTGGGCATGGCCGCGTTCCAGGGCATCCGCCACGCGTAGGATGGCGGCCATCTTGGCTACGCGCATGCGGTCCCTCAGTTCCAGCTCCCCGTACATGGGATCGGAATTGGCGGGAACCTCATGCCGGTGGTAGCGGGCCAGCAGGGCGATCGTTTCCACATCATCCCGGGAAAGGCCGAAGATTTCACTGTTGAGAATGATATACTGGGAATGGAGCTGGTGATTCTGCTGGTTGATGAAAGAGCCAACCTCATGCAGAATGGAGGCCACTTCCAGCAGCAGCCGGTCATGTTCGGAAAGGCGGTGCAGGTCCTGAAGCTGGTCAAACATTTCCATGCACAGGCGCGCCACATGCTCGCGGTGTCCTTTGTCCGCCTTGTACCTGTCCGCCAGAATCCCGGCGAAATGGAGAACCTCCGCCTCTAGATCCCCCGGATGCTGTTCCGCACGTATCAGGCTGCTTGAAAACTCCTCGTCATAACCGCTCGCGGGAATGATGACGTCATCCAGGTTCAGGCTGCGGGCAATCATTTCCGTCATCAAAACGGCGGGTAGCAGGGAGTCCACCCCGGCAAAATCCGCACCGTAAACATTCATGCGCTGTTCCAGAGTGGTGCGGGACATCCGCTCCGCCTCCGCCGCCAGGGAGGAACACGCCACCTTGCCTTCCGGCGTGGGGGCCAGGCGGTCCCGGAGCTGCTGCATTTCCTGGCCGATGACGATAAGGCCCGCCAGGCCCTTCACGCCCCCGTAATCCAGGCAAATCTGGTCCACCTGCCCGCGCATGTGCTCCCGCAGAATGGAAAGCTCCGCCACATCGTCTCCGTACTCGATTTCCCCGACGGCCTCCCCCGTGCGGTGCGTTCCCAGCCTGTAGCAGGAATAACGCACGATGCGCCCCTTCTGGAACAGAAGCACGCGGGTATTGCCCGGTCCCGTATGGACCACAAGCACTTTTTTCTTGCTGAACCCCGGATACTGGGCCAGAGCCTCCTGCACCTTCACGTAAATGAGGCGCGTCATCTTGCCGTCGTCAATGCGGCGCCCCCGCAAGCCGTGGGCCACGTGCATGCGGTTCACGAACACGTCCACATTATCCGCCTCGGAAATGATGTTGGAAATCATGAACCGGACGGAAAGCTTGCTGCCGGCTCCGTATTCCTTGAGAATTTCCAGATAGTCGCCGATGATTTGCACGCAGCGGTCCATGGTATGCCGGGAAATGCGGTGGAACCGGAAAATGTCACGCGCCATCGGAACGGGCTGCTGAAGGAAATCCAGCAGGCGAATCCTGTCCCGGACAGCCTCAGCCACCATCAGGCTCATGGAGCTCGGGCCCAGATAGATCACCGCCTGAGTTGATAATTCCGAATCCTGAACCTGCTCACCTTGAATCATTGCCATACCATGTATTGTTTCCCGGCCGTGGAGCAAGAACGGCAACGTGACAAAAAAGCCGCTTCCGCCCCTTCCAGCAAAGGAAAGAATAAAGAATTTGCCTTTTGACGGCAAGAGATAAGCGCGGCTCCCTTCCCGTCCCGGCGGAACGGCTCTTCAAGACGGTTATTTCCCATAGGCCCCCAGCAGGGGAACCAGCCGCGGGGCAAATCTTTTCATGCAGAAAAAAAGCCCCGCCAGCACGGCGAAAATGACCGGAACCAGAAAGAGCCAGAGCATGTCCCAGGCCGCCCCCTTCCATGTAATCCAGCCGCTTTCACGCAGCAGGATGATGACGATGTAATGCGTTCCGAAAATGAAAAAACATGCCGGAGCCAGCTCCGCCACCCACCTGGCAGCGCGCGGAAACCATTCCGTGAACAGAATGGCCAGGGACATCAGCCCCAGCATGCCCAGGGCGATGAGCATGGAGTTGTGCTGGTCCCGGTGGCCTGCCAGCCACCAGGTAAGCGCAAGCGTGGCGACCAGGAAGGGCACCGCGTACCGGCGCACGGATTCCGTCAGGAACGAGAGGGAATACCGGGAAACATACATTCCCAGCAGGAAAAATCCCAGGCTGTTGGCGATGGGATAATCATGATCCGCCAGATCCAGCGCAAAATAGTTCAGGGACAGCATGACCATGCCCGCCCAGAGCAGATAGTCCCCCAAACGGTAAAGAAGGGGGGCCGCAGCGGTATAGATGATGATATCGCGCAGAAACCACATGGGAGCGTCCACCGGATGCCCGGCAATGCCCAGGCAGCGGCCGAACGCCGCGAGAGCAGGCCAGAACCCGGCTCCCTTTTCCCCTCCCAGCCATTCATACATAGGCCGGTAGGACGCGTAATATTCGTGCAGGGGGGACCAGCCGATCAGAACGGCCGCAGCCAGTCCCCACACCAGGTACGGACGAAGAAGAAACCAACTCCGCCGCCAGAGGAAAAGGCTCCCGCCATCCAGAGGGCCAAAAGACCCTCTTCCCACAAAATAGCCCGCCGCCAGCAGAAAAAAGGGCGTGCGCGCCGCCAGGAACTCCGCCCATATCCACCGGTACAGCTCCGCCGAATAGAAAGCCATGTGATTCGCAATAATCAGGATGCAGGCGGCCACGCGGGCCACATCCACCCACACCATCCGGCGGGCGGCGGTCTTCTCCAGAATCACGGGAACGGAGGCTTCCGGCGGCGTCATTCCCTGGAGAGGCTGAAGTTACAAAGGAGCAATGCCGAGCTGCTCCGGCAACGCGATGCGGGGGCGGTCCGTCACAATCAGGGGCGCGCCGTCCGTTACGATAACCGTGTGCTCAAAGTGGGCGGAAGGCTTGCCGTCCGCCGTGACGACCGTCCAGCCGTCATCCAGAATTTTAACGGAAGGCCTGCCCGCATTCACCATCGGCTCAATGGCCAGGGCCATCCCCTTTTTCAGGCGCGGAAGCTTGTAATGGGGGCGGTAATTGGGAATCTGGGGTTCTTCATGCAGGTGGCGGCCTATGCCGTGCCCCACAAAATCCCGAACCACAGTAAAACCGCGGGGACGCACGAAGCCCTCCACCGCCGCGCAGACGTCCGCCAGCAAGGCGCCCGGCCTTACCAGTTCAATGGCGCGGAACAGGGATTCCTCCGTCACGGCCAGCAGCCGCAGTTTTTCCGGATCCACCATGCCCACCGGAACGGTCATGGCGTTGTCTCCATGCCAGCCGTCCACAATGGCGCCCACGTCCAGGCTCACAATGTCCCCGTTCTGGATGCGGCGGGGG
>ULVW01018808.1_pt1 | contig 15035 bp, 16 predicted proteins | sample 1959801 | NCBI WGS metagenome assembly ULVW01 (sample SAMEA4835796, study PRJEB28245) | human gut metagenome | biome: gut microbiome; material: fecal sample | place: Denmark | collected 2008
TATATATATATATATATGGATAAACAAATATAATTCAATTTATTCCAAAAAACATTTAGGAATATCATATATGATGAATATAAATTTCTGATTTTCAATTTTCAAATAATAATAATATATTTCAACATACTAGAGTAATTCAAATGATATACAATTAAGTATAGTTTTATTACCGTTTGTTGAAACTTCACCAATTGCCTTAACATATTGACCAGATTTGTGTGCCAAGATAGCCTTATCATACGACTCTAAATCAAGCGTAGATGATATTTTATGAGTTTTAGCATCTGTTCCAATATAAGCAATTGTTACACAACCAAATGAACGATCTTCAGTAGCTGGAGCAGCATCAAGTCTTGTGACTCTTCCAATAATTGTATCAGAATAAGTGGATTTTTTTAGTTCATTAATTATATTGGTAATAGGAGCATAATACTTGGAAGATAATACTATATCAGACTGAATGTTTGAGGTTTGTTTAGTAGAATTATCCCAGTCAGCCATAAATTCAACAAAGTCGTCCTCAGGACCGATTCCCATTCCATTTAAAGCGTCCAAGAAATTCGCACTAATATTGTAGTTGTTATATTCTTCATATAGCTTCTTGCTATCCCCAGAATCAATCATTTCTTTTATGATAGATATATTATTGAAAATATTCGTTGTAACCCTCCTAGCAAAAGAATTAGAATATTTATCAGTTGGAGAAAACATTGTTATTTGTCTATCATCTTCTTTGACGGATTCTTCTTGAAATGGACAAATGATAGAAATGACATAACTACCAAATTCTGTTTGTCCAAACTTACAATTTGAAACAAACTGATTAATTTTTTCATTCATTTTTCCCCGATGATATTTTTGAGGCTCGACTAAATCCAATGCCGATGCTATAATGATTTTTTTTGCATTCTCATACAATTTGATAGCGTTATCAAATGGTATATTTCCTAATTCAACGCTTCTGCTTGAAAATCTAATCCGAATAACATCTGCATTTGGATTAACTAATGAGAAAATGATCTTATCAATGGGTCTCTTTTCCTTTTCGGATAATGTTTTTATAGCCTCATACATTGCCTCCTGATAATCAGATAACGATGAATCAATAGGAATAATAATTTGATAAAATGTACCATCGTCAAATTGGAACAAACGAATTAAAGGATTTTTTCTTTTAATTTCCTTCCATCCAGTTTCCACCAAATAATCCGAGAAGTGCAAAGGATTAATGTTCTTTAGTACATTTGATAAATTTATCATATCTGTTCCTCCTTTGCAATTTTGTCCATAATATTGTATAATGATTGTGGGTTTATAGTATTTTGTTTATCAATTTGTATACGTTTAGATGAAGAATTGTTAGTATGACTGCATCCTTCAAATGTTTCCCAATACATTCTACCGTTTATTACCAAATCCTCTGGTGTACAATTTATCCATTGATCTTTAGTTCCGGGTAAAATTAAAAGGCATAATATAATTGGGCAAGTGCTTTTGTCACATAAGTCATTATAATTCTTGGCTTTTAAATCATATATGATGTGATTTGGCGTTTCTTGTATGGAACAAGTGCATTTTAATTGAACTCTTAAGTGTACATTGATCCTACTACTTGAATCTAAATCTATCATACGCATTAGTGTGCAGTCTGTGCTGTCACCATCTCTTCTAAATTGTTCAACTGCAATTCCCATTATTGCTGCAACAGAGTTTAAATAGCAATAGCTTAATTCTTCCTTAATAAGTTCATCTGTCAAACCAAACACTCACATTCTATATATGTTTTTTTATATTATAGCACAAATAATATTTAAAATCAATATAATATTATCCCAATCTACTAGTGTAAGAAAATGCAGTTTATAACCAATATATGTAAAAGTGCTTTTAAGAGAAAATTAATTATAGACTATTAAGTTTTATCATTCAGAGATGCATTTCTTGCAGGGAACATATCCACTTGCAATATCTCCGTCAAAATCCTCAGTGTAGGCTTTGTTGGACTCTTTCATCTGCTTGACCGCTGAACAACTTGGATAGTGTATCTTTTGGGTGTTGGTGTTCAGAATGTACTGTGTTCCAACCGGCTGAACTTCCGCAGCGGTCGTTTGAATGGTGGTCTGTGTAGTTGTCTGGGGAGTTGTGGCAGTAGTCTGAACTTGCGGTTGATACACACTCGGCTGTTTATCAACGCTGATGTTCTTTCCATCAGAGGTGAACACTATCGTGCCTTGCAGGTCGGTACGGAAAACCTCGATGTTTCGGCTGTTCAGGCGTTCCAGCACCTCGTCAGTTGGGTGTCCGTATTTGTTGCCCATTCCGCAGCTTATCACAGCGTATGTCGGGTCAACTTTTTTGAGGAAATTAGCAGACGACGAGGTAGCGGAGCCATGGTGTCCGACTTTCAGGACATCGCATTTAATGTTAGTCCAGATGTCATTCTCCTCGGATTTCTCAGCGTCCCCGGTGAAAAGGAATTTGTTCTCCCCGTAAGTCAGCTTGATTACCACGGAGCTGTTATTGCTGTCATCGCCGAGAGTTTTGGGAGCAACTACCTCTATCAAAAGCTCCGGCTCATCCAGAATAACTGAGCCAGCCATCACTTCATGAACCGCCGCTTCGCTGTTCTCGACCGCGTCCAACATACGCTCATATGTCTGCGTTGTCGTTGTGAACGATGTAGCATAGAAATTTCTGATATTGAACGTGTTTAGAACATCTGCCATGCCGCCGATGTGGTCAGCGTGAGGGTGGGTAGCTACAACATAATCCAATGTGTCGTAGCCCTGACCATATATGTAGGTTACAATGCTGTCGCCATATTCGCTCTCGCCTGCGTCAATGAGCATGGTTTCTTTGTTGGGAAGCTCGATAAAACAGCTGTCGCCCTGTCCCACGTCTAGGAAATGTACTTTGAGTTCCTGATATTTTGACGGTTCCGGAGCAGGCACGGTGATTACTGTTTCATTCGATAAGGCGGTCGTTGTAGATTCCGTTATCGGAACGGTCGTAGTTTCCTCGGGTATTTCAGCGGACGGAATTATAGGCTCAACGGACGGTTCGGTCGATATTTCGGGCGTAGAAGACGTGGTGAAAACCAGACTGCCGTCAGAAGCAGCGATTTCAGAACAATTCACATCTGCCGCAGATTCTCCCGAACCGCAGGCAGTAAGCGAAAGGATTGCCGCTAATATTGTTGAAAAAGAAAAAAATTTGTGTTTCATTGTGTATACCTCCTGTTTTGTTTATTGTAACACCTTGTAGGTGCGAAAATTGCTGCTTTTTAGGAGCAGAATACTGTTTGTAGGTTTCTGTATCAATAAGTACACAGTTTCGGTTCATAGTCAGTTTTCTGTCTTGTAAGATATCAAATCTAACATTTAACCACATTATAGCATATTATATCACGCATTTCAATATTAATTGCGGAATTGTTCACATATAAATTGCAATAATGTAGGATAAAATATATCACAGAGGTGATATTGAATGACGGAAAAGGAGTTCTCGCTGCGTCTGGCGCAGCTCCGTGGCGAAAAGGGAGTATCGGCAAGGGACATGAGCCTGTCCATCGGACAGAATGCCAGCTACATCAATAATATTGAAAATGGCAAGGCACTGCCGTCCATGACGGGATTTTTCTATATATGCGAATACCTGAACATCACTCCCGACGAGTTTTTCGACGCGGAAAACAAGAATCCGGAAAAGATTCAGGAAGTGGTCGAGAACCTTAAAAAGCTGGACAGCGAACAGCTCGACAACATCTCAGCAATCATACGGGACCTTGCAAAATAGCAAAAGGCGCGGCTTTACATAGCTGCGCCTTTTCATATTCACTTGATTCCGAGCAGATTGTTGACGGTCACGTTAAAGCATTTGCTTAATGCTATAATTTCTATGTCAGTCACAAATCTCTCGCCGGATTCTATACGCTGGACTGCGTTTTTGTCGATATCCAGACCTACGACCTGCAATCTGTCCGAAAGCTCGCGCTGTGAGATTTGGAGCGCCTTGCGGAGTTCTTTTACTCTCAGTCCCGATATGTTGTTGCGTCCGTCTGCGGTTCTTGCTTTGAACATTTTGTCTACCTCCTGCTTAATGTCAATCTTGATATAGGTAACTCTGCCATGATATGGTTACTGAATGCTGTGCTTGGAAATACCATCTATCATTATACCCCATTTATCGGGTATATGCAATACACTTTTTACCCATTATAATATAAGATAGGTGATATTATGATAAATTACGACCCTTTCTGGGCATATCTTGCCGAACATGGCATAAGTACATATAAGCTGATAAACAGCTACGGCGTCAGCAAAGGTCTTATTGATCGAATGAAGCACAACAAGGCAATAACAACTTTCACGATCAATGAGCTGTGTAATACATTGGACTGCAATCTGAACGACATCATGGTGTTCGTTCCGGATAACAAAGAGAATAATGAGTAAGACTTTCGAAAAATCGGAAGTCTTAATTTCTTTTTGGCTAGGTGTCTTTTTGATTATAAGGATCAGTCGTCCTGAGATTTGCTCTCTATCATTCTGCGAATGTATCCTTTGACCTCAATCACCTGCACTGCGCTCAGACTGTCGATAAGCTCCTTTGTCTGGGTGCGGACAAGCTCATCGTCCAGAATGGCAAAATCGCTTTTACAGAGCAGATAATCCACGGAAACGCTATAAATCGTCGATAATTCCATAAGAATACTAACTGGGATATCTCTGTTTCCACATTCATACATGGAAAGCGTGGTTTGGTCTATAAAGAGCTGTTCTGCCATCTGTTCCTGGGTCATTTTAAGTTTCTTTCGCAGGAAACGAATCCTATTCTTATAAGACACCGCCATGTTTACACCTCCTTTCCGGAGATTAGTATATAACATTTACGATGGTTTTTCAACCTACAATGTGTCATATTCTTACGACACATTGTCATACAAAACCACTATATTTTGTGTTATAATAGATATAGGAACAAATAAGCGGCGGAAACAAAACCACTCCTTTTCGGAGAGTCGGACTAATATCATTATCCGGAAACATTACGCCGCTTTAGTTCCTGCTCAGTCCCTTGACAACTAAATAGCAATGCAGATAACAACAAACTGATGTCCTTAAAGACGTGCCACAAAATTCCTGCTGTTGATCTGACGGAATATCTCATTATCCGTGACCACCAATCTACCGCGCGAGAATAACAGATACGCCGCCACCTGCCGACAGTCCGCAGGAACCCTAAACGCATAGGAAACTCCTTAAAGGAACGAGCGCAGAGGACACAGTTATAATGATACTTCCGGCGACGGCTTGTCCCACAGGAATGGGCAGGGGTGAAAGTCCCATGCCAGGGTGCGTACTACCTGGGTCTGCATTGACACGCCAAAGCAGAAAAGGACGGGCATTTCTGCTCGTCCTTTACGCTGCGGTTATTATTAGATTCTTTGCTGTGATTTTACACAAATCTTTGCTGGTTTATTGGTAATTATGCTTAAATTCAATAAAATGGTGAGGGGATTGTGCTTTGCCGTCTTGACTTTTAGACTTTAATGTGTTAAACTTTACTTGTGAAACGCACGTCATAAGTCTGAAACTGGAGGTAATCGGATTATGGCAATGGTACTTATTATAACTGTTAGGAGGACAACAATATGACCTCAGAGCAGAAATCACTTATCATATCTCAGATATCGCTTCTTCTTGACCAGATGGTTGAGGCTCCGGCTAAGCCTAAAGCACCTGTTAAGGACGGTCCACGCGAAATGCTCACGACCAAGGAGTGTCTTGAAACAGTAAAGGGATTATCGTTCCACACGCTTCGTGTTCTGATTGCCAAAGGTGAAATTCAAGCGTTTAGAACAGGCGAGAACGGACGTGGACGTATCCTTGTCCCCAAGAGTTCGCTTCTTGCCTATTTTGACAGACTTTAAGACGAGAATCGCATTGCGATTATGCGTTAAAAGGGTCTGTGCAGGAGGTAATCTGAACATATGGCTACAATAAGGAAACGCGGTAAGACTTATCAAATCCGCGTCAGCACAGGATATGACGCGCTCTACCGTCAGGTGGTGCGTACAAAAACCTGGAAACCCAAACCCGGAATGAGCGATAAACAGATAGAAGCCGAACTTAATAAGCAGGCGGTAATGTTTGAGGAACTCTGCACCAGAGGAATCGTTCCATCAAATATGAAGTTTCAGGAGCTTGCAGAGAAATGGTTTGACGAATATGCAGTCGTCAATCTCAAGAAATCCTCGGTACAGCGGCTCAGAGGGGTGACAAAGCGGATTTATTCAACATTCGGGCATATCAGGGTAGACAAGATAACCCGCGGTCAGATACAGGCATTCATTGATGACCTGGCGCGGAACGGCAAAAACTTTTTGAATGGTCAGCCGCTTTACCGAAAAACCATCATTCATCATCTGAATCTCTTGTCCGACGTGTTTAATTACGCGATACGATTGGAGATGATAGAGGATAATCCGTGCAAGAATATTTTCGTTCCCAAAGGCAGGAAAAAGGAAAAAGAAATATACACTGTCGAGGAAATGAAACAGCTTTTCGCACTCGCAGAAGAATACGGCACTCTGGATTATCGAGCTTTTCTTACGCTGGCGGTTTACAGCGGATTCAGAAGCGGCGAGCTTATGGGGCTTGAATGGAAGGATATCGACTGGGACAACAACGTTATAAGCGTCCGCAGGACTGCAAACTATACGGCAACAGACGGAACCTATACAGACACTCCGAAAACCAAAAAATCGGTGCGGTCGCTTAAACTGCCCGATGTAGTGTTCGACCGTCTAAGGGAGCTGCGCACGCAGCAGCTTGAGAACAAAGAAATATTCGGAACAAAATGGGTAGACAGTGACCGGATATTTGTGAACAAGCTAGGAAAGCCGCTGTACAAAGGAGAGCCTTACAAGTGGCAGAAAAAGCTCACAGAGGAACACGGCATGAAATTCTGTGATATTCACTCTCTCAGGCATTTTAACGCTACGGTGCTGATTCATTCCGGAATTGATGCCGCAGCAGTGTCAAGCGCTCTAGGACATTTCAGCATAAGCACAACAACAAACATTTATTGCCATGCTTTTAACGAAGCGCAGGCAAGGACAGGAAATGCAATAGCAGCCGCATTGGACTTCACAAGTTTCCCTAAAGGGGAAGTTTCAGAAAATAAAAGGACAGAAATGCCTCTCTCAGAGCGCATTATTGCTCACAATTCTGATGCCGCGAAGGACATATGAAGGACAAAATTGCCTTTTCAGGGCAAAGCAAAAGCCCTACAAACGGCTTAATACAGCCATTTGCAGGACCTTGAAGCGTGGTGGAGCCGAGGGGAATTGAACCCCTGTCCGAAAACCCATCCTCACGACTTTCTTCGGGTGCAGTCGGTCTTTTAGATCTCCCGTGCCTGAACGCCGACAGACAGGCTTTCAGGTTTGGCAGCCTTTAGTACATCAGAGATTACAAGGCAACTCATCAATGACGTTCACCACTAGTCGACGCCATATCCCCGCCCGTGGTACTGCGAGGTATGACGGCAGCGCGCTTAGGCAGCTACTAACTCAGAATTGTAATCTGCGTTTAAATTTAAAGGTGCGACGATTAAAGTGATTTCGCCCTCACTACCCGCTTATCGAGCCTCAGGATCCCCGTCGAAGCCTTTACGGCCCCATGGAACTAAAGCTTTGTTTATACAGTATACCACACTTGAAGCGTTTTGTCAAGAGGCGAAACGCTCCAACCGCCCTGCTCTTCCAGGATCTCAAACTCTAGTATAACACGGATAATCCGGTTTAAACAGTACATCTGAAATATTCCGGAAGCACGGTAAAACGCACCTCCGGGAACTATCGCGGAAACCTTGCAGGAACAAAAGATCACCGATTGCTCAAACTGACCTAAACACGCTCAGCCAAAGTTTATTCCGCATATTTTCAATGAATCTTCCGGACATTTGAAACAGCCGCCCGGGTGCCATGATACAACATACAGCTCACCCTGAATGGAGAAAAGGGGCGCCTGTTCGGAATCACTCTGCACGGCAGAAGCCGTACTCGGATCTTCGTCCCAGACTGGAGAAGAAAAGATCTCAGATGAGCCGCAGCTCATAGATCAGGATTGCGAAGCGTATTGCGTTATGGAGTGTTGTCGGGTTGACGGATTGTTGAATTATCGAATTCGCGTTCAGCGGCTTGCGAAGTCTGGCATACCCGAGTTGACACGCTGTTTCCGCAGAAACAGTCATGATCCGGCAGCCATCGTGAGAGCCTGATGAATTGCGGTTCTATTTCCTCAATAATTCGCCCGCCTTGCGGAAGGCACTATTGAAATGGTGTTATCAGCACCATAGCTTTTAGTTCCGTTACTTCTGACCTGTATGCTGTATCATGGCACCCGGTGGTGCCGGGAGTATCACTCCCGGACGCCGGCTACGATCGTTTCAAATTCGTCTGAGATGTTCCACCTGGGAACGAAGTCAACGTCGGTCGTCACGAGCGCCTTGTCTATCCATGCCGAAGCCGCCTTCGCCTGCTGGGTGAGTTCCTCAGCCTTGCTGCGCACTGCGTTCCGGTCAAAGGATATCGTGCTGATCACTGTCGCGGGCACGTTGTAGGCGGTCTGCCTGCCGTCGATGTCAAACTTGTAGCTTGTGTCCATGTAGTCCCGCCTGAGGTTGCGGAGGTCAAGAAGGCTGCGGTACTTTTTAATGAGATCGTGGCGCTCCTTGTTCAGGCTTATCTCAAGGTCGAGGTTGCGCGGGAGCTTCTGCTTCGCCGCTGAGATCGCAAGAGCACATCTTTCGCGCTCCATGCGCGCCTCGTCCAGAAAGAGGATAAGCTCGTCGCCGGTCACACTGTAGCTGCGGAGATCCTCAACGTCCTCCTGCGTGTCCTCCATTCCGCTGTTTACCTCGGAATACCTCAGCACCTTCCGCGAGGTGTACAGGTAGTTATCGCTGCTGATCGTCCGGACATCAAGACGCGGCGACACCGGGCTGAGCAGATCCCGCGCCGTCTGCATTGATGTGCTGAGAAAATTCATGTATGCGAATGCGTCCTTGAGGTTCATCGGTTCTGTATTTACTGACATATTTCTGCCTCCATTTGTCTGCGTTTTGTCTTTCTGGTATTATATATTCAGATTTTTCCGGAGCGTCAACCGATTTTTTTTAGAGGTGACCTTTATAAAAAACGCCCCTGACTTTTCGTCAGAAGCATATTCCGGAATATGTCACGCGCACATCATCGTCCGGAGCTGCTTGAGGGTCCTGTTGACCATCTTCCGTACGCCCTCCTTGGAGGCGCCCAGCTCCTCGCCGATTTTCCCGTAGCTCTCGCCGTGGACGATGCAGCGTATCATCGCAGCCTTGTTCCTGTCGTCCGGCAGGGAGTCAAGGCATTCCCGCATTTTTCCGAGCATTATTTTATTTTCCACGGTCTCCTCGACGCCGGGCTCGTCCGATACGATGGTATCGCCAACGGTCGCGTCTCCGTCCTCGCCGGCGGGGTCGTTCAGGCGTATGACGGCGCTGCCGCTTTCCGCCATGCGGACGTTCCTCAGCCTGAGCTGTCCCCACCCCAGCTCCTTCATCAGGAGCTCGTCGGATGGCTCGCAGGAATTCAGCCTGAAAAGCTGCTCACGCTTGCGCCGGAGCTGGTTCACGCTGGCAACATAGTGCCTGCCGCGGATATCGCAGTCAGCCGAGTAGCTTTTCATAAAGCTGTCGAATGCCGCAGAAATGTAGGTCGGCAGGCTGGCGCGGTCAGGGTCAAAGCGCCGGAGCACCCTGCCCAGGCAGAAGTAGAATTCGTTCACCCAGTCGCATGGCTCCATATCAGAACGGACCGCTGAACCTCCGGTGACTGCCCGGACGCGCTTCGCCGCGATCAGAAGGCAGTAGCTGATCAGCTTTTCACGGCGCTCCCCAGGGAGAGACTCCAGCCCTGAGCGGGAAGCCTCCGCAGCGTATTCAGCGGCTTCCCCGCCGCTTACGTTCGCGGTGCGCTCCAGTTCAGCTATGTAATTCTGGATAGAAGTAACGATGTCAAGATTTTCGATGCTCATAATTTCCTCCTTGTCTGACCAGTCGTGTTCAGAAGTGTTCCTGAGAAAAAATGTCGCGTCATTATGCCGATTGCGCCGCCGGAGCTTCCTGTCCTTAGTAATAAAAAAACTCAGAAAGCAGCTGTTTTACCCGCAGCATTAACTGAGTGCCTCAAAATGAGGTGGAATCTAATTATACAACAGAAATATTCCTTTGTCAACCCCCTTCGGCATTTTTTTTACAAATTCAGAGCAAGCCCGGGATAACGTCATATAAAATTATCCCCCGCACTCGTCATGCGGGGGATAAACATTGAGTTCAGAACTGATTATGTGAAGTTCTTGATAGCTTCGTTGATCTCGTTGATACGAGCGTCGATAACTGCGAAGTTAGCCTCTCTCAGCTGAGTGTAGGACTGCTCGCCCTGAATGTAAACATACTTGGTGAGCTGCTCTACGTTGGAATCTGCGGTATCAGCAGAAGCGATATCGGTACCAAGACCGTTCTTGAAGTCGAAGATAGGAGTGAGCTTGCTGGTGCCATCCAGAGTGGTCTGGCTGTAAATGAAGTCGAGGTTGTAGTCAGACCAGCCGTTCTTCTCCTTAGACTGTGCGATGGAAGCAGCGGTTGTAGCCGGGTCGAGAGAAGCGGTAACGTTGCAGTCGATCCATGCAGCTACGCCTGCGTCGTTTGTGGAGCCCTTGCACCACATCAGAGCGTCCTGCTTCATGAAGTGGTAGTACTTGTCAGCCTGCGGATCGCGCGGATAAGGAACTACGCAGATCTCATCGTCAGACCAGCCGAATCTCTGAGCAAATCTGTTCAGACCGGAATCGCCTTCGAACTCCCAAGTACCGCCGTTGCCATAGAACAGGGTATCGCCCTGCGCCCATGCCTTCGGGTTAACAGACCAGCCGTTAAGCTCGTGTCTCGGATAACGGAGGTTCTCCTTCTGGAGGGTGGAGAGCAGATCCATTGCACGCTCTACGTTAGCGTCGTACATGTTGTTTGTGATAACGCCGTTTACGTTGGATACAATAGGAGTACCGGTGGATACAACGAACTCGTTCTCAGGGTTGTAACCGTCGATGGTGTACTTGTTGTCGCCGGACTTCTGGAACTCTCTTGCCATCTCGAGGAATGCGTCCCAAGTCCACTCGTCGTTCTCGAACAGGGTTCTCGGATCCTGGAGACCAGCGCCCTCAACTACGCTCTTTCTGTAGTAGAGCAGGGAGTCGAAGGAGATCTCATAGATAGCGCAGTAGTATCTGCCGTTGAGCTGGAACTGATCCATAACATCTCTGGCACCGTCCCACTTGGAGGTGCTGAGATCGATGATCTTGTCAATAGGCTGATATCTGCCCTTCAGAACGCCGTACGGGAAGTCGCGGATCTCGAATGGGAACAGGTCGGGGGAGTCGCCGGACTGGATAGCTGTAGCCAGCTTGTCGTAACGCTCGCCGTAAGCTACGTTGATGTACTCAAAGATTCTGCCCTCGCGGGAAGGATCGCCACCGGTAGCGGGAATGCCGTATGCCTTCTTGAACAGCTCTGCAGCCGCGGTGGTCTCGTCGATATCCCACCATGCCATCCACTTGATGCGCTTGTCGACCTTCAGGTCGGGGTTATCGAGGCTTGCTGCCGCACCCTCAACTGCTTCCTGAACAGCGGGGTCGGTGTCGTAGGTGGTGGTTACCAGCGGAGTGGTAACTACAGCGTTTGCGTTTGCATCGGGAGCAGCTGCATTGCTTGTGCCGGCGTTGCTGCCGGCAACCGGTGTCTCCTCATCGCATGCGGTGAGTGCGAGAACCATGGCGGAAGCAAGAACAGCGGCTGCTGCGCGCTTAAACTTGTTCATGGGTTAACCTCCATTAAGTTAGTAAATAATAAAGCAGGGACAAAATATTTCTGTCATATATTATTATACAGTAAAGTTTGTGATATTTCAATATAAATTTTAGATAATTTCAACACATTTTCTTTGTGCAATATCGCACAGTGCAGAACAACATTTTACTTAATCTTATCATATATTAGGTAAAATTTTAAGATAATTCTTAAATTAACCGCCTAAATGCCGTTAAAAAATCACTTATTAAATTTCAATTTTGCATTTTATCCGGAGTCATTAAACAGCTTTTTCCAGCTACAGTTTTTTCACTTCAGGCGCTAAAAATTTCCTCAGACTACTTGATTTTTTCATCTGATTGTGATATAATTTAATCGTTATGTGGGGGTGTAGCTCAGCTGGGAGAGCGCTTGCTTCGCATGTAAGAGGTCAGGGGTTCGAATCCCCCCATCTCCACCAAACAACCAATATGTCAGAATGGCTTAACCGTGCAGTTCGTACTGCATTGTTAAGCCATTTGCTTTATTCTTTTCACCCGATGACCCCATCATGGCATGCGATAAATCCCGTCACCAACAATGTGGCGGCACAGGAGTTCCGCGAATATCAGCGCCACCCTAGTGGCTCATCATCTCAGCCATTCCGGAGAACATATCCGCGATGAACCCAGGGGTCTCCGGGAGTTCCTTCATGATTAGCTCCCTGACCTCCGCCGCCGGGGCTGACTCGCTCACTTCAACAGCGCCCCGCACAACATCTCCGATAGCCACATGAGCGCTGGTTGAATATCCCCCGCACGAGATATGAGAAGCATCAGCCGCTCCCCCGACCGCGTACATTCCGCATGCTGAGCCGCCGAAAGCAAGCCAGCCCGCAGACGCCCCTCCGAACGCGATAACCCCCGCCGCGAGCGCTCCAAATGCAAGCACCCCAACCGAGAAAGTCCCCAGCGCCAGAAGCCCCGCAGAAATCAGCCCGAACGAAACCACCCCAACAGACAGGAATCCCCCGGCAACAACTCCCACCGCCTTGTTACCCAGAGCGAAAATTCCCTTTGCAGTGTACCTTCCGGCTCCAAAATTTATATGTACCAGCGGAAGCCCCCGGACGGTCCGCCTGCTTTTGTACTCAAAGTGCAGCCGGTACCTCAGCAGTTTAGTATCCTGTATCGCTTCAGCGGGTTCGGAGGGTTCGGAGGGTCTGGAAGCCTCCTGCGGCTCCCCCTTTATAAGCTCGTCGGTGCTGACTCCGAATATGTCGCTCATCATAGCTAGCTTCTCAAGCTCCGGAGTAGTGGAGCCAAGCTCCCATTTGGAGACGGTCTGACGCGTCACGCCGAGCCGCTCCCCGAGTTGCCCCTGCGACCAACCCCTTGAATGGCGCAGCTCTGTCAGTTTCTCTGAAAATTTCATATTATTACCTCCTGGTTTTTGTATGCCTTGTGCTATAAATATACCACAATCGGCGCTGAATGTCTACCAATTTCCGTTTGAAGTCTGTCAACCAAACTTAACATCGGCTCTGTTATGCGGTTTTCAGACATGTGACAGAATTAGTGGTCCACCACGCCTCCAACAAAAAGTACTTGATTTTTTAGGAATTATGTGGTATATTATAAGTAGCACATTTCCCGCCGGTAATCGGCGTATTATACGTATTATATATGATATGGAGGTAAATAATGTCCGTTAATCTTCAGAAGGGTCAGAAGGTCGACCTTACCAAAGGAAACACCGGCTTAAAGACCATACTAGTAGGCCTTGGCTGGGACGAGGCCCCCAGAAAGTTCTCGCTTTTCTCAAAGCACGAGGATATCGACTGCGACGCTTCCGCGCTGCTGATAAGCGCGCAGACCGGCAAGCTGAACGGTCCTGTGGACGTCGTATATTTCGGTAATCTCACCCACCAGACCGGCGCAGTCCACCACATGGGCGACAACCTGACCGGCGCGGGCGACGGCGACGACGAGCAGATACTCGTTGAACTCCCGAAGCTTGGGAACGCATATTCAAAGATAGTATTCGTTGTGAACATCTACCAGGCTATGCAGCGTAAGCAGCATTTCGGTATGATCAAGAACGCCTTTATACGCCTCGTTGACGCGGAAAAGGGCGTTGAGCTGTGCAGGTATAACCTCTCGGAGAACTACGACGGAAAGACCGCGATGATCTTCGGCGAGATCTACCTTTACAACGGCGAATGGAAATTTAACGCGATCGGCGAGCCTACCAACGACAATGGTATCTCGGAGCTTGCCGCAAGATATCAGCGCTGATTTTAAGGAGGTTTTATCATGACAAAGAAGCTCGTAATTATCGCAGGGATAATCGGACTGGCAACAATAGCAGCCGCAGCGGTTGCGTTCTTCCTCACCAAGAACAAGACCATCGCGGAAGCCCTCGACTGCGAAGAAGACGACGAGATCTGATCTCTGTGACCCAAGCAAACCGCCCTGTTGAATGCGGGGCGGTTTTTATTTCTATATTTCAGGAGAACACCATGGCAAAGGAAAAAGAAGTCAAGACAAACGCAATGCGCATGCTGGACAAGCTCAAGCTTCCCTATAAGGTCCACCTTTATGAATGCGACGAATTCATCGACGGCGTACACATCGCCGAACTCCTCGGGGAGAGCTGCGACAGCTGCTTCAAGACCCTCGTCACCGTCGGCAAAAGCGGGAACTACTACGTTTTCGCCCTGCCCGTCGACAAGGAGCTCGACATGAAAAAGTGCGCCCGCGCAGTCGGCGAGAAATCGCTTGAAATGGTGCATGTCAAGGATATCAACGCCGTGACCGGATATATCCGCGGAGGCTGCACCCCCATCGGAATGAAGAAGCAGTACAAGACCGTTATACACAAGTCCGCACTGGATTTCGAGCAAATGATAATCAGCGGCGGAAAACTCGGCGCCCAGCTGGAGCTTGCCCCCGCAGACCTCGCGAAAGCCTGCAGCGGCTCCTTCGAGGATATCATCGCGGAATAACGCCTTACGCTGCCGCACGCCCGGCGCGGGAACCAGACTACATGAGGTCACCTCTAAAAACCTTGTTTGAGTGAAAATGTGTATAGCACACCGACTGCTTCTTCAAACCTCCTCGTAAGGCATACAGCCTTAC
>ULVW01021845.1_pt1 | contig 15034 bp, 16 predicted proteins | sample 1959801 | NCBI WGS metagenome assembly ULVW01 (sample SAMEA4835796, study PRJEB28245) | human gut metagenome | biome: gut microbiome; material: fecal sample | place: Denmark | collected 2008
GCATACTCTGAACGTCAAGAACTCCTACGCTGGCGTGACCCAAAAAAGGAGCAGCCGGAAGATGAGGCAACCGTGTTAGGAAAATATTGTGATCCGCAACGGCCTTTTGACATTGTACGATACATCAATGGTCAATGGTATAAGGCATATCACAGTTGGTCCGGCCCTTCAGGTGAAGTTATCGGGTGGCGTCCGATTTGCGATTGACACTAACGGGGCTAACACAAAGGATAGTGCATCGGTCTCGGCAGATCATGTAGAACTCAGATCAAGAAACCGAAAAAGGAACAGAAATACACCAACAAAAAGCCCCGCATATATGGGAAATATGCGAGGCGATAAAGCAGAAAGCGGGTACTTTCTTTTGGGGTATTGCAAAGTTAGGAAAAATCTACGATTTCGCAATATGAACCCGAAGAAAATCTGCACAGACGGCAGAAAACACCATACCACACTCGCCCCCTGTCCATCACCGGAAAGTAAAATCATGGTAAGCGTCCGGGTGACGCCGTACATTCACAACCAACTGGAGGAAATCGCGAAATCCAACGGGGTGAACGTATCGGTCGTCGTCCGGGCTTTTCTTTTGTACGGGATCGAACGGGCCGAATCGAACGCCGCACAAGCGCATATCGGATATGCGAAATAGATGCCGCGGGAAATACCGGCCGAAAGTAGCCTCCGCAATAGATCGGAATTACGGTCTGTTGTTGAGGCTCTGTGCCGTAAACCGGGCCCGGGACTACGGCCCCGTGAACGACATGGATATTTTCCAGGAAACGGTGCTGTTCGTCGCGCACGATGACCGATGCCGGGACCTGCGAACCGACGACGAGATCGTCCGGCATTTCGTGTACCGCTACCGGATGATCCACTACCAAGCGATCAAAGACGAATCACAACATAAAACGATACGCTATGCCGACGATCAAAAAACACCCCAAACGGACATCCCGGAATGACAGTCAGTACGACACCGAACGCCGGAAAATCTACAACAGCCGCCGGTGGCAGCATCTGCGCGCGCTCAAATTCATGAACGATCCCCTCTGCGAGCTGTGTGCCGAAAAAGGGCTGGTAACGCCCGCCGAGGACATTCATCACATCGTTTCGTTCATGTCCGCAGACGATCCGGTGCGTCGCCGCTGCCTGGCCTACGACTACGGCAATCTGATGTCGCTTTGCAAAAAGTGCCATCAGCACATTCATAACGGTAATACATCCAAAAGGTAATTAAGATCATGAAAGGAGTAAAATTCAAGATTCCGGGCTCTGTCAAACACGAGGAGACGAAACGCTTCATGCGTGATGTAGTCAAGAAACTGAATCAGGAGGAGGCCATAGATTCCACGGATATTCCGAACCTGCACCGGATGGCCACGAGCTACGACCTTTACCTGACGGCCTGCGAATGGCTGTCGGAAAACGGCCCCATCACCGTAAACAAGAAGGGAGAGCAGGTGAAGCACCCCTATGTGAACATTTCCCGGGAATCGTGGAATCAGTTTCTGGAACTCGCCAAGCAGTACGGACTGACGATCAAGAGCAAGGCGCAGATCAAGGCGCATGCCCCGGTCGAAAAGAAGGACGACACGCCGCTCGACGAATATATGCGGGAGAAGATGAATCGTGGCTAAAACCGCCGGATATTACAGATACGCGCAGCAGGTATTGGATGGAACCATCGTTGCGGGCGAGTGGATAAAACTTGCCTGCGAACGGTTCTTTACCCTTATCGAAGACGACCGATACGAGTTCCGGGAAGAGAAAGTCGAGGATGTCGTCCGCTTTATCCGGATACTGCGGCACTACACGGGCCGGCACGCCGGGAAACCGTTCACGCTCGAACCGTGGCAGGAGTTCGCCGTAGCCAGCATCTACGGATTCTATATCCGGGAGGACGGGAGCCGTCTGGTAAAATCCGTTTACATGGAAATGGCGCGCAAGCAGGGGAAATCCGCCTTCTCCGCCGCATTGTGCCTTTACAGTCTGATCGCCGCGGGCGAAATGAATGCCGAAGTGTACCTTGCGGCCAACAGCAAGGACCAGGCGAAGATCAGTTTCGGAATGTGCTCCAACTTCGTCAAGAGCATCGACCCGAAAGCGAAATACCTGACGGCCTATCGCGACCGGGTGAACTTCGACAAGACGCTGAGCACCCTGCGGGTTCTGGCCGCAGACGACAGCAAACTCGACGGATTCAATGCGTCGATGTATCTTCTGGACGAGTACCATGCAGCCAAGACAACCAAGCTGAAGGACGTCCTGCAATCCTCGCAGGGTATGCGCGACGATCCGCTGGGTGTCATCATCACCACCGCGGGCTTCGACAAACTCGGACCATGCTACCAATACCGTACGATGTGCACGGAGGTGTTGAGCGGCCTGAAAACGGACGATTCGCTCTTCGCGCTCATCTACTCTCTGGACGAGGGCGACGACTGGAAGGACGAAAAGGTCTGGATCAAGAGCAATCCGAATCTGGGCGTGACGGTCAAGCCGGCCTATATCCGGGAGCAGGTCCAGAAAGCCGTCAATTCCCCTTCGGACGAGGTAGGCGTGAAGACCAAGAATATCAACATGTGGTGCGATGCCGACACGGTATGGATTCCGGAACATTACATATTATCGGCCAGCCGGAACATGACGATCGGAGAGTTTCGGGACATGGACTGTTATGCCGGGGTCGATCTGTCGGCCACAAGCGACCTCACATCCCTTGCGTTCCTGATCCCCACGGAGGAGGCCATGCACTTCTTCGTCAAATACTATCTCCCGGAAGCCGCATTGCGCGAAAAGCGCTTCAAGGAGCTATACGGCGAATGGCGCAGGTTCGGTTACCTCACCGTCACCCCGGGAAACGTGACCGACTACGATTATATCCTGAACGACCTGATGAAAATCCGGGACACCGTGTATCTGCAAAAGGTCGGATACGACGACTGGAACGCCACGCAGTTCGTCATCAATGCCACCGAAAAAGGGTTGCCGATGGAGCCCGTCAGTCAGAGCATAGGCAATTTCAACCGTCCGACGAAGGAACTCGAACGGCTGATCCTCTCGGACCGGGCCCGATTCGACAACAATGTCATCACGCGTCATTGTTTTCGGAATGTCGTCATGGCCCGGGACCGCAACGGAAACACCAAGCCCTCGAAACAATTCGAGGAGAAAAAGATCGACGGCGTGATCGCCTCCCTGATGGCCTTGTCCGCCTATCTCTCCGCACCCCGCTACGGGCAATTCTACTGATCCGGCGGATTTGTCATACACTCTTCCGGTTATCGGAAAAGAGCGCACGATGATTCTCTTAGGCCACGAGCTCAACATAAGTTTCCGCAAAGTCTCCAAAAAGGAGCTGTCTGCCATTCCCGCCTATACGGGCAGTTATCCCGCATTCCTGCAAAGCCGCAGCCAGCCGATGCTGCTGTCGGCGGTCTATCGCTGCGTCGATCTGATCTCGGGCAGCGTCGCCGTCCTGCCACTGGAAACCTACCGGCTCGACGCGGACGGATTCAAACTCAAATGCAAAACCCACCCGGCCTACTACGTCCTCAATTCGGAGCCAAACGAGAACATGACGCGCTATACCTTCTTCAAGACGCTCATGGCCTCCGTACTGCTCCAGGGCAACGGCTACGCCTATATCGAACGGGATTCGAATCTCAACGTGACGCAACTGGTCTATCTGCCGCCGCAACTGGTCTCGATCGTATGGATCATGGACCGCAACGGCATCCGGCGCAAGCGTTACAACGTCTCCGGATTCAAGAACCTCGTGGATCCGCGGGACATGATCCATGTCCTGAACTTCAGCTACGACGGAATCATCGGTGTCTCGACGCTGACGCATGCGCGCCAGACCCTCGGTATCGCCACGGCGAGCGAGGAGCACGCCGTCAATTTCCTGCACAGCCGCGCCAGCTCGGCCGGCGTGCTCACGGTGGAAAGCGCAGCCCGGCTCACCGAGAAACAGAAAGACGACATATACGCCACCTGGGACCGCCGCATGAGCCAGAACAGTACGGGAAGCAATATCGCCGTGCTGGAGGCCAACATGAAGTATCAGCCGATCACCATCAGTCCGAAGGATTCGCAGCTGCTCGAATCACGGCAGTTCAACGTCGTCGATATTTGCCGGTTCTTCTCCGTGTCGCCGGTCAAGGCCTTCGACCTGACCAAATCGAGCTATTCGACGGTTGAGGCCACGCAGCTGGACTATCTGACCGACACGGCGCTGTCCGTCATCACGAAGATCGAGCAGGAGATCAACCGGAAAGTGTTCCTCCCCTCGGAACGCAACATCTACGTGGCGGAGTTCAACACTTCGGCGATCCTCCGGACCGACAAGGCGGCGCAGGCGGCCTATTGGAAAGACATGTTCAACATCGGAGCCGCCACTCCGAACGAAATCCGCCGGGAGAACAACCTCACGCGGCTGGACAACGGCGACCGGGCTTTCGTACAAGTCAATGTCCAGACGCTCGACCGCGCGGTGAACCCGCCCGAGGACGACGGAACGCCGGGCAAGGGTCCCGCGGCAGGACAGCAGGCGGAAGATTCCGGGAATGTATGACACTAAAACGGTTGTGTAACGATGGAACAGATCAAGGAAACGAGAAACACGACGAGCGAAGTGAGATTCGCTCCGGAGGAGGGAATCGTCGAAGGATACGCCCTGCTTTTCGACGTTCAGTCGGACGGATTGCCCTTTCATGAAACGATCGCACGGGGAGCTTTGGACGGCGTGATCGAGCGCAGCGACGTATTCGCCCTGCTGAATCATTCGGAAGACCGCGGCGTACTCGCACGCTCGAAAAACGGCAGGGCCAGCCTCGAATTGTCGGTCGATGAGAAAGGACTGCACTACCGGTTCGTCCGGCCCGATACGGCCATCGGCCACGAGCTCGAAGAGAACCTCCGCCGGGGAGAGATCGACCAGAGTTCTTTCGCCTTTTCGGTCGAGGAGGACAAATGGGAGCGCCGCAGCGACGGTTCATGGGACCGTCGCATCCTCAAAATCGGCGAACTGTTCGACGTCTCGCCGGTCTATCGGGCGGCCTACTCCGCCACGTCGGTATCCCTGCGGGGCAAGGAGGCCGCGGAGAAAGAGCTGGAAGAGCAGGAGCGCCGGACACTCGAAGCGTACTACGCGAAAGCTGAACAACTTTTTAACATCTAAAACACTATGGCAAAGGAAAAAAGCATTACCGAACTGCGGGACGAAAAGAGGCAGCTCGCAGCGCAGGCTCAGGGAATCATCGACGGGGCGCGCAACGAGCAGCGCCAGTTCAACGATTCGGAGAACTCGGAGCTGGGCAAAATCCAGGTCCGCATGGCGGAAATCAATCTCGAAATCGCTTCGCACGAGGAGGAGAACCGCGGCAAGGGCACACCCCATGCGAAGGGCGAGCGCTTTTCGCTGCGGCGCGCCATCCTGGCGAGTATGAACCGCACCGAGCAGCGAGACGCCGAGGCCGCCGTGATCGAGGAAGGAGCGCGCCTGCACCGCTCCGTGGCGTCGGGGACCTGCGGAGAACTGATTATTCCGCTGGAGAGCCGGGCCGCATTCTACGGCGGCACGGAAGGCGAAAAAGGCGTCGTGGTGGACACCGACCAAATGGAGATGTTGCTGCCGCTGCAGGCCAACCTCGTACTGTCGAAGGCCGGAGCCCGCATCATGACCGGACTGGTCGGCAATATCACGTGGCCGAAATACACCGGTTCCACGGTGGCTTGGGCCGATGAGGTCGCCAATGCCCCGGACGGCGCCGGAGAGTTCCAGAAAGGCACGGTGCATTCGCCCAAGCGACTGACCGCCTACGTTGACATTTCCAAGCAACTGCTCATCCAGGAAAACATGTCGGTCGAGGGGCTGATCCGTCAGACGCTGGCGCAGGCTATCGCCCAGAAGGTCGAGGCCACGGCTTTCGGCAAGCACGAGCACGCCAACAACACGCCGGACGGCATGTTCCTGTCGTTCTCCGAGGCTTCGGTGGACCTCACGTGGGCCGAGGTCGTGAAAATGGAAACCAACGCGGACGTGGCGAACGCCCTCTTCGGCAACCTCGCCTACATCATGCACCCGACGCTCATCGGCAAGGCCAAGACGAAGGTCAAGGACGCTTCGGGCGCCGGAGGTTTCATCATCGGCGAGAACGGCATGGGCTACATCAACGGCTACCGCGCCTTCCGGACGACGAACATGCCGACCGAAGTGGGTTCGGAATCCGACGGAAATGGCATCGTGTTCGGCAACTGGTTCGACTACTTCGTCGGACAATGGGGTGCGATCGACATGACCGTGGACCCGTACACGCAGGCGAACCGGGGTTTGGTGCGTATCGTGGTGAACTCCTACTGGGATATGGGCAAAATCCGGGACGAATCCTTCTCCATCGCGGCAATGAAGTAAATCCGGATCGGTATGGCCTACGTAACGCTAGAAGAAGCAAAAAAGCATCTCAATATCGACGCCGACTTCACGGACGACGACGATTACGTGACGTCGTTGATCTCCGCAGCCGAGAAGGTCGTGGCGCTGGATATATGCGTGCCGCTCGAAGAGCTGGAGGAGGAGCCGGGGAAAATTCCCGCTCCCCTCCGCCAGGCCGTACTGCTCATGGTCGGAAACTACTACGTCAGCCGCGAAAGCCTCGTATTCGGGGCGCTGGTCCACGAGACCCCCTCGTACAAGCATCTGATCGGACTTTATAGGGACTATTCGAAATGAGAGCGGGATTGTTGCGCGAAGTCGCCATTTTCAAGGAACCCCAATACACGCAGACGGCAACCGGAGGCGTGAGCAAACAGTATGTGCCCGTATATAAATGCCGCGCATACAAGAAACGCTTCTCCAATGTCACCGACAAGGACAAACTGGAAGCCAAAGAGGAGTTCTACGGCCATTTCGGCGTGATTCAGGTCCGCTACAGCCCGAAGATCAACGACCAACAGATCGTCGAGTTTCAGGGCGTAAACTACAAGATCATCCTGCTGGACAGGAATATCGCGGACAATACCTATCTGGTGAACGTAAACAAGATCAACGAATGAGGGTCGAAGTCGATTTGGACGTCCAGCGCGCCGCGCGGTATCTCGTCAGCGAGCTCGAAGGGTTCGAGCGGCAGAAGGCGATTCAGGAAGGCATGTTGCGCGCTGCCCGGGTTTTCGCCCGACGCGGACGCAGCAATCTGCGCGCCAAACTGCTACACCACGGCAGGCAGACCGGCAGACTGATGTCCTCGCTGACGACGCTCTACCGCAAGAAGGAAGTCATGTCGCTGGCCGGATACCGCGGTATCGGACGCCATGCTCACCTCGTGGACCTCGGAACACGGAGGCGCACGACGAAAGACGGCAAAAACCGGGGCATCATGCCGCCCAATTACTTTTGGACGGATGCCCGGCAGAGCGAGGAACGGACGGCGATGCAGGAAATACTGTACGGCATCGAACAGGCGGTAAGACGTATTCAAAGCAGAATGTGATGGGACGTGCGGACAAAAAATTCAAGATCATCACGGAGGTAGTCAAGCTGCTGCGGGAATCCGAGGAGCTGGCGGCGATGGTGGGGCCCAAAATCTTCCCGATCGTAGCCCCGGAAGGAACCGTCGGCGACTTCGTATCCTATCAGCGCGACGGTCTGGACATCGAATCCTCGAAGATGGGAACGGCGCTCCAGAGGTCCTATTTCTATATCAATGTCGTCAGCGACGACTACGACCGCAGTCTCGACATCGCCGATACGATTTACGACACGCTCGAAGGAGATTTCGTGAACCCGGACATGCGCATCCGCCTGACCGATTACACGGAAGACTACGTGGACAAAAAATTTCTTCAGGTTCTTCAATTTTCAATTCAATGAGTTATGGCAGAAAAAGTTTATGATGGTTCAAGGGACATGATTACGGGCGACAAGCTCATGCTCTTTGTTCAGACCCAGGCAGCCGGCGCGGAAGGTACGCCTCCGGCAAAAATTCTCCCCATTGCGTTCGGCACGTCGTGCGGTATCGAAATCAGCACCGATACCATCGACACCAGCAGCAAAATGTCCGGAAACTGGAAAGAGTATCTGGTCGGACAACTCGGATACACCGTATCGAGCGAATCGTTAATATCATTCAAATCGGGGCATTGCTCCTTCAACACATTGAAGAAGCTCATGTCGGACCGTGTGCCCATTCCTTTCTTGCTGGCGAAAGCTACTGCGGGAGAGAACAACGATTTCACGCAGGGCGACGATCTCGTCAAAGGTTCAGCGATCATCACGGCGCTCTCCATGACGGCCGACAACGGTGCGATTTGTACGTCCAGCGTCACGCTGCAGGGAACCGGTCCGCTGGAGGACGGCGAACTCATTCCCGCGCTCTGATCCGAACGCAAACCACACCGGCCAGAGGGCGGCATTCCGCCGCCCTCTTTTCTTTGACGATACATGAAGATAAAAACCAGACTGACCGTTGAGGCCATCGTCCGCTGGGAGCAGATGACCGGACGCAGCTTTCTCCGCATAGACTTCTCGGACGAAGGCGACATGCGGAAATTGCTGTATTGCGCGACGGTGGTATGCGCCGACACCCCCTTCGCATACGCCGAATTCGAGCAGACGCTCGAAAACAAAAAGATAGTCGCCGCGGCCCTGCGCTCGCTTTCCCTCTACAACGATTTCACGGCACAGTTCGCCCGAACCGGAGCGGCAGAGGCGGACCGGCCGGAAACACCCGGCGCGCAGGAGACCACCATAGGGGCCGTCGCGGCACGGCTGATCGTAACGGGCGGCATGGATGCACGCTACGTGATGCACGAAATGCTCGTGCAGGATATTCCGCTTTTCATCGAAGCGCTGAACGAACGGATCAGACACGAGGAGGAATCCCGCCGTCTGTGGACTTTCTACACGATGCTACCCCACATCGACGGACGGAAAATAAAAAAACCGCAGCAGATGCACCTCTTCCCCTGGGAAGCCGAGGAAGCCGAACGCAAGGCCCGGGAGGAGATGGAGCGGAACGAAGCGGAGTTCCGGCGATTCATGTCCGGAGAACTTATGGACATCAACTCGATTCAATGGCGAAAAAAATCCGATTATGAGCAATAGCAAACTCTCCTTTTCGATTGCGATAAAACTCCTCACGGACAACTTCAAGAAGGGAACGGTAAACGTGAAGAGTTATCTGCGCTCGATGCAGATGCAATTCATGTCGTTTACGGCAGCCCTCGGCGCCGGTACAATCGGCCTGACGAACTTCGTATCCAGGATGATCGAGACGGCCAAAGAGACCTCACGTGTCAATATCGCCCTGAAAAACGTCTCCGGGACGACCCGGGAGTATCTGAACCACCAGCAGTATCTGATCGGGCTGTCGAAAAAATACGGAGTGCAGATCAACGCCCTGACAAGCGGATTCGCCAAGTTCAAGGCCGCAGCGGACATATCGAACATGTCGCTCTCCGATCAATACAAGATATTCGAATCGGTATCCCGAGCCGCTGTGGCCTTCGGACTGAGCTCCGAAGATCAGAAGGGCGTATTCCTCGCGCTGTCGCAGATGATGAGCAAGAACAAAGTCCAGGCCGAGGAGCTGCGCCTTCAGATGGCCGAACGGCTGCCCGTTGCGATTCAGGCGATGGCGAAGGCCGCCGGCGTATCGGTCGAAGAGCTGGACAAGCTGATGAAGCAGGGAAAACTGTATGCCTCGGATGTCCTCCCCCGCTTCGCCGAAGCGCTCGATTCGATGATCCCCAATGTCGATACCGACAACCTGAACGCATCGCTCGCCCGGCTCAGCAACACATTCGTCGATCTTGTCAAAAACTTCGACATAGAAGGCAGATTCAAACGGATCGTCGAGACGGTATCGGGACTTCTCGGAGCGCTGTCCGATCATACGAAACAGGTTTTTGGCGCCATAAAAATCGCGATCATGGCCGGATTGGGAAATGCGTTATCCAAACCGCTCAAATCCGCCATCGCCAGATACGACGAACTTGTCGCCGCAGCCGTCAAGGCCGACGAGCGGGTAAAAAAGGCAAAAGAGGCCACCGCCCGCGCCGAAGCAGCCTTGGAGGATGCCACAAAAGCCAAAAATGAAGCGGTCGAAGCGGAGAAGGCATTGGCAGTAGATGCCTCCGAAAAGCAGAAGACAAGGGCCCGCAAACGTTCCGCAGATGCAGAAATCGCCCTTACGAGAAAGAACACACTGTTAGTAAAGGCGCAGGAACGTGAAAAAGCCGCAGCAGCGGCGATGACGCAAGAGCTTCGCGAAGCAGCAGCCCTTAAAGATGTCAAAGGGTGGGACCGTGTGGCGAATGCCATAAGATATTCCGTAGCCGGAGCCTTCAAGCAACTCGGCAGCGTCTTGAAGTCCATCGGATTATTAACGATATGGACCGTCATAGCGACCGGAGTATATAATCTGGTCGTAGGGCTGGGAAAAGCATATTTCGAGGCACGACGAATCAAGAGCATCGTCTCCGACATGCGGAAGGAGTTTCAGAAGCCTATCGACCTGGAATCAGTGGACAGACTGTATCGTAACAGGGACATAGTATTCGACAGAAACAGCACGGAGGAGGCCCGAGAGGGAGCGTTGAGGCAGATAAATGATCTACTGGGAACATCCTACCGGCTGGAGGACGCCGCAAAGGGCAAGGCTTCGGAGCTCAACAAGGAAATAGAGCGCCGCGTACAGCTTTTGCAAATAGAAGAAGACATCCGACGCAAGAGCGAAGCCCTGCAGAAGAAAAAAGAGGAGCTGAGGGATTTACAGGGATCGGATGCCTATAAATCCGAAAAAAAATTATTCCCGCATAGGTATGCCAGGCAACTCGCGCTGGGCACGAGACAGGAAGACATTGTATTAACTCCGGGAACAAACCCTAAATTATACGAAGAGAAACAATTAAAGCAGGCCATTTCCGAGGCGGAATTCGCATTGCAGAATGCCATGCGCATACAGGCTGAGCTGGGCGGACGCACGGCGGCAGCCGACTTCTCCCCGCTCTACGGTTCCGGCGGAAAGGGAGACAAGAAGACGGAGCTCGAAAAGCAGGAGGGAAAATACAAGGAGGCGCTGAATGCCCTCGCGGAGAAAAGGAAACAAGGCATAATCACCGAACAACAGTACGACAATGCCCTGCGCGATCTGGTCGAGAAGACATACATCCGGGCCGCATCCTCGGAGGATGCGACCGTAAAGGACAGCGAATGGCTCCGGCAACTGGAGGAGAAATACCGATCCATGCCCCGCGGCGAGGAGTACGAACGGCAGAAGGAGCTGGCCGCCGCCATCGAGGAGTACCGGAAATCCGTGCAGGCCCGGACCGCCGAATTCGAACAGGGGCTGATCTCCGAGAAGCAGTACCGGGAGGCATTATTCGAGCTGATCCGCGAAGTGCGCGCTCGGATGGCCCCGAACCTCTCCGCCGGCGACGACTTCGACAGGGTTTTCGCGGGCGGCCTGGACGAAATATACAAGGGCCTGGCCCCGCACCTGAAGCTGAAAACCCGCGACACCTCCCGTGACTACAGAAAAAGCGACGTCGAGATTCTGGAGGACGAACTGTCCGTGGCCAAATCGAACCGCGACGCGATCAGGCAGGCCGCCGAGGAGTATGCCGGACTGTTCGACAAGGAACTGGCCGCCGCGATGGGCAAGGTCGAAACGCTCGAAGAGGCGCTGAAGGTCGCCGAAGCCCGCGAAGCGGTCAAAGCGCTGGCGAAAGAGTATCGTGCGGGTCTGTACGAAGGGACGAAAGGCGTCGTAGGGAACGTGAACAATATCGTCTCCGCCTTCGAGCGGGTCGGAGAAGTCATGTCCGATGCGGATGCCTCGGGATGGGAAAAGATCATGTCGGTATGGGAGGCCATGACGAGCATGACGGATGCTTTCCTTCAGACCATCGAGTTGATCGAACGGCTCACGAAGGTCAAGGAGATGCTCACCAAAGCCGAGGAGGCCGAGGCCGCCGCTTCGACGCTCGCAACGGAGACCAAAGTAGCCAATGCGGCTGCGACGGTGGCTGCCGATGCCTCCGAGACGGCGAACACAGTAACGAACGCCGGGATCAAGGTGGCAGCCAAACAGGGCGAGGCCGCTGCGGATGCCGGAGCGAGTGCGGCCAAGACGATTCCCTTCCCCGCAAGCCTCATTGCGATCGGCGCGGCGATCTCCGCAGTCCTGGCCGCCTTCGCCATGATTCCCCGCTTCGAGAAAGGCGGTATCGTAGGCGGAGGCTCGCCGAAGGGCGACAAGATACTGGCGCGGCTCAACTCCGGGGAGATGATTCTCAACAAGGACCAGCAGGGCACGCTGTACGGCCTGCTGAACAGCCGTTCCCGGGATTCGCACATCACGGGCGAATTCAAGGTCCGGGGCCGCGACCTTATGGCCGCCATCGACAACAACAACAAATTCAGACAAAGGACCCGATAATGAAACATCTGCGCTACTACTCGGAATTCTTCAGCCGGGACAACGTGCCCTACCGGATCGAGATATGGCAGGAAAACGCCGTCGCATACACGCCGCGGCGCATCACGCTGACGGGTGACCCCGTGGAAATAGAATGGAGCGAAGTGGAGAAACTCGAACCTGTGCACAGCAGCTCGGCCACGCTGAACATCATTTCGCTTTCGGACCGGGAATTCGCGGACCTCTACACGGTAGAGCCCGGAGCGATCCGGCTGGACATTCTCCGCCGCGGAACGCTCTATTGGTCCGGGACACTCGACACGGAGCTTTACGAGGAACCCTATTCCTATAAAAACCGATACGCCACGAGCGTCACCTTCTCGGATTTCGCCGTCCTCGACCGGCTGGACTGGCAGGAACGGGGAATCAAGACGATAGCCGAGATTCTGGATTTATGCCTCCAGGCGGCGGCATTTAACTACGGACCCCTCGAAAAGCACATATCGACAAAACTTTCGGAAGGATACACGGGAGACCTGCTCGCGGACTGCGCATTGCTCGGGGACAACTTTTTCGATGAAGACGACGAACCCTTCACCATCCGCGAGGTACTGGACGGCGTATTGAGACCCTATGCGTTGAGGCTTAAACAGAAGAACGGCAAATTGTATCTGTACGACATCAACGCGATTCAGGGCCTCGACCCCGTGGAGGTGCAATGGCGCGCCGCGGATGCCGAGCTGGGCGTGGAACCTGTTTACAACAAGGTGACGATCACCTTCTCCCCCTATGCGCAGGCGACGCTCATCGACGGCTCGCTCGATGCGGACGACGTGGCCGACCATGCCGAAGGGTTGTTTTTCGACGAGATGATCCAGACGAACCGCCGTTCCGGAGTGGACGGATTCACGATCCATTACGGCAGCCAAAGCAAGGACGACGATCCCCTGACGCTGAAAAACGGTGCCTATCTGTTCCATATCGAACCCGAGTACAGCGGCAGCAAGGAAGCCGGCATCATGTGGGGTTATCGTCCGGAAAACGACTGGAGGGGCAACTACGTCCGGAACCCATTCGACAACGACGCCAACGTCTGGCCCTCCGCGGACCGATGCAAGGAGATCGTCGTAATGCCCCGACGGTATGTTCTGACCGATGAAATGTCGCAATACCGCCTGCGCGTAACGCTGGAAGTCCTGTTCGATGTCCGGTACAATCCCTTCGAGAGCGCCACGGTCAAGGATTCACAAGGTTATCCGAACGAGAAAGGTAATTGGGAAAGACTGAACGACTGGGTGAACTACGGTTACATCCCCTTTCAGTTGCTGGCCTATGACAATGACGGCAATTTGCGCTACTACTATGACAACGACAACCTGCGGACCAGCGCCACATATGCGGGAAAAGGAACTTGGCGAATCGTCGCTGACGACCCCGCACCTCAAAAGATGGTGTCGTGGCTCTGCTTCTACAATCAATCAAATCGGAAATCTAATACCGGATTCGGCGGGTGGCAAAAGAACAAAAAAATAATAGGTAATTATTCCGGCGACCTGCCGTCGGCGTTCACGGTGGACATCGACGGCGAATTGTGCAACCTGCCGCCCATACCGGGATTTCTGGAGTTCAAAATATTCTCCGGTGTGTGGCGAAAGGACAACGACCGGGACAATCCGTACAGGGATATTTACTCCATTGCCCGCTGGCTGTTGTATAAGAACCCGAAAGTCACGATCACGAAGGCCAACGGGAAGGAAATCGAGGAGGAGGATGTCGAGGTTTCGGCATGGCTGAACAAACAGGCCAAAGACGATTACGACATAGACACTATCATCGGCACGCCGAAACGGATCGTACCTTCCGGCCGCGGATATATCCTGCGCGCATCGGACTACTCCGCTATCCGGGAGTTCCACCGCGCCGGGGTGACCGATTCGCTCGAACGGCTGCTGGCCGGCACGGTCTATTCGAATTACGCGCAGCGCATGAACACGCTGAGCGGAACGGTGGCACTCATACCCGATGCGGAAGTTTTGTCTGACATTTCTTCGGTTGATAGCAGATACATGCTGTTGAGCGAGGTGCAGAACCTCGCAGCGGAAACCAGCGAAATCAAAATGGCCGAGATAGCACCGGATTCTTACGAGGGAATCGAATATGAAAAATAAATTCAATGTTGTTGAGGGATACGTCCCGGCGACACCGCGCAGCCGACGGAAAGGAACGAGCGAGCCCGGCGGCCGGACGGTTATTGTCAGCAGCGGAGGCTCCGGCGGCTCCGGAAACGTCACGGACCCCAATTCGCATACGCATACCAATTACGCCCTGCTCGAAAGGCTCTCCGAGGAGGATCGTTACCTGCTGCTCCGGGAGGAGAATCCCGAGACGGAGACAAATCCCGATGCCGAACCCTTCATCAATGAAAAAATCAAAGCCGGCCATGCGGACGATTCGGACAAATGGGATGGCAAACAATTCGACGACTACCTCGACCAATCCGTTCGGAAAAACGATGAAGTCGTACACAAGAAAGTAACCGCCGGAAACGTCGTCGTCGAAGAGGCCGTCACTTCGAAAGACTTCCGCCAGGGGGATTTCTCCGGATCGGGATTCGG
>ULVW01106990.1_pt1 | contig 14864 bp, 13 predicted proteins | sample 1959801 | NCBI WGS metagenome assembly ULVW01 (sample SAMEA4835796, study PRJEB28245) | human gut metagenome | biome: gut microbiome; material: fecal sample | place: Denmark | collected 2008
AAAATCTTTTGCAAAAAAATTAGATGAAGAATATTATGAAAAAGAAAAACAAATTTCAACTTTTTTGGAATGCAAAAAAACATTTTTTGGAAGAGTAAAATATTTCATCAAATACAAAAAACAAAAAATGGAACCAGCAAAGGAAAATAAGATTGAAAAAGAAGAAACAAGTAAATTAAAGTATTGTGAAAGAACAGATATTAAGGAAGCATATACTTTAGAAGAATTATTAACATTATATACAGGATTAAATCAAGAAGACAACACTATAAAAGATTTAGAGTTGGACATTGAAGCTATACATGTAAGAATAGACACTTTGCAGATAAAACTTAAAAATGCAATAAAATATATTAAAGAAATAGATAAACATAAAAAGAGTATTTTTGAATTTTGGAAATTTACAAATAAAGATAATGCAAAACAGCTAAATGAAGGAGTACAGGAAGAGCCTAAGCATAAGAAATTGAAAAAAATGTTTAATTATGAATTAGATTTTGAAGAGTTATCAAAACAATTCGATAAAAAGCAAAGAGAAATATTAACTAAAGAAGAAACGGATAATATCTATATTGCAACAACAGATCTAATTAACGATTTGAATGCAGTTATTAATAATAGACCGATTTCAGAGGAGAGCTTAAATCGTTTGAAAGCTCAAATCGTTGAGAGTGATAATGTAGTGGTATTTGATGTTTTTGGAAGTATTTCATCTTCAAGAGAACAAATAAAAACACTAGGAAATATTAAACATAGGGAAAACGAAAAAAATATGTTTGCTATCCTTGGAATTAAGGAAGAAACAACTGCGGAAGAGTACACAAATACCTTAAAAAGGATAATAAGTGAAATTGAACAAAGTATGGAAAAAGTAACAAACACCATAGAAATACCAATATATAAAACAGGAGACTTAGAAGAGGGATTACAAGTGTTCTATGTAAATCCAGAAAATGCTATTAAACATGCAAGAGATAAGGAAACAAATTTGTATAAACTTGTGCTTAGAGAAAATACAAATTGTTTGGCTTTTTCTAATATAATGTATTACAATAACACAAATCAAACATTGCCTTTGGGAATGAATGTTACAGATGGAATATTGATAGATACAAGAAAAATAACTGCAAATTTAAAGGAGAAGAGCCAAAATTATATAATAAAACCAATAAGAAATAGCCCAAAAGCTGATGTTTTGAAATTAAATATTTTTGAATATGAAATATGCTAAGCTAAAAAAGCTTGGCATATTTTCTTTTCTGTAGAATATATATTTAAACAGGGAAAGGTTGGATAAGTGTTTATGAATGTTGCTGTAGTTAATGTAAAGGATTTGCTTAAGTATTTTCTAAAACTTGTACTTGCAATTTTTTCGATTTTTGTTATGCTAAGAGTACTTGCAACATTTGGAAGTAGTATGAAGGATATAGTTGGAACAGCTGATAATAGCAAATTTTTAAATTGGTGTTTGGATATAAGTATGCCATTTTTAAATACTGAGGGCAGATATGAGAAACACAGAGTAAAGATAACTGATTTAATTAATGTGGAAACAGTAATACTTGGTCAAGCACCTATTGTAATTAACCAGCCACTTCAAGAGATAGAAAATGAAAATATACAGAATGTACCAGAGCCAGAAAATAATACTACAGTTTCTCCAGAAATTCAAATATCAAAAACAGCAGATACTCAAGCTGTAACAGATAGAAATTATAAGCCAAGGTCTAATACATATTATGGAACAGTTAATATAGATAATCAAACTAATTATGAACTAACACAAGAAATGCTTACTCCAGATGTAGAAATAGCTAATAAGAAAGATGTACTAATTTACCATACACATACATGTGAAAGTTATACTCCATGTGAAAACTATAATTACACAATGACAGGAAATTATAGAACAACAGATTCTAATTTTAATGTTGTAAGAGTAGGTAGAGAATTAACCACACACTTGCAAAGCAAAGGATTTAATGTTGTGCATGATGAAACATATTGCGATTATCCTTCATATTCTGGTTCATATTCTAGATCCCTAGAAGTTGCAACAAAACAATTAGAAGAAAAACCAGCTGGAATAGTAATAGATTTGCATCGTGATGCTGTTGGCAATGGAGATACATATGGTCCAACAGTAATGGTAAATAACCAAAGGGTTGCACAGTTAATGCTTGTAATAGGTACAGATGGAGGTGGTTCAGAACATCCAAATTGGGTTCAGAACTTAAAAACAGCTGTTAAAATACAAGAAAAAGCAAATGAAATGTATCCAGGGTTATTTAGGTCTATAATAGTTAGGAATTCAAGATATAATCAACATATAGCAAATGGAGCCAGCATAATTGAAGTTGGTGCAACGGCAAATACTCTTGGGGAATGTTTGCTTAGTATGCAATGTTTGGCAAATGTGCTAGAGGAAGTGTGTAAATAGGGTGTTTATAATAACAGAAATAGTAACCTAAGAGAATTATTCTCCTAGGCTACTAATTATTTCTTCAACCTGAGGCAATCTTGTGATGTTATCTCTATTTCCCATATGACCAACGCCTTCAATATATACAGGTGTGCTATTTAAAGATTTTACATAATTTTTCAAAATTGAAAAAGGAATTACATGGTCATTATTACCATAAAGTGAATACCTATATAGTATATGACTTTTAGCATAATCAATTACTTCTGGAGTTACTGCAAAATTCACAAAAGCATCAGTTAAATCCTGTCTATCAGGCACTGTAAATAAATCACAAAATCCGGCCACACTAATATATAATTTGCAAACAAGATTATTGGTAAAAAGAAATCTGATAAAAAATGGATTGCCAATAGAGTGGGCAACAACAATAGTTTCAGAGTCAAACAAATCTTTATAATTATCTAAAATATTTGACCATTTTTCATAAGATGCTTCTGCACGGATGGGAAAGTTAGGCATTATAACTTGGTACCCAAGTTTTTCTAAAAAGTTTTTCAAAGAAGGACCAAAAGTATATGTGGTATCACCATTAAAACCATGAATAATAAATGCAGTTTTCAAAAAAATCACTCTCCAATATGAAATTTCAAAAAAATTATAGCATTTTTCGACAATTTTTTCAAGCAAAATATTGCAAACACTAGAATGTCTATGGTACAATATAAAAGTAGGGAGGATTTTATGATAAATTTAAGTTTAACTCAAAATGAACAAAAAAATTTATCAAAAGATGAAATTGAAATTGCTATGGCAAGAAAATTGGAAATACTAATGTTACCACATTTGAGAAGGCACATTAGCTTTTTTTATGCAGGTGGAAATTTAAAAGGTAAAGCACAGGCATATAGAGAAGTAATGGACAAGAAAAAGATTGAAGATATTATCAACAAAAATACTAAAGATATTGTACCTACTGTTTGTAAGCCGTTATGCGAAATGGTTGTAGAAATACTTAAGGAAAATGGAATAAGTGCAGAAACTGTATCCTGTGATACAGATATGTTTAAACACACAGATGTATTATTAACAACTTCAACAGGAAAACAATATATAATAAACTTCTTAGAAGATATGGAAAATATACAAACTGGAATGAAAACACCAGATTTTGCATCATACCCATATTATGAAAAAAGATATGAAAAATTTAAAGGAGGACTAACAACTGACGGAAAAAGTCTATGCAATATTGACTTTCTATCAGAAGCTCAATTAGATAAAATTGATGCTAATTTAGGGTATAAAAAATTGAATATGTATATGGATTCTGTCATTGATCAAATCAAGACAGAATTTTTGCATTTTAAGGAGTTTATTGGTGATAATAATTTATCACCTGCAAAAGAGTTGGAATTAAAAATGGATTGGATTTTTAATTATTTTAATGATAGAATGGATATTACAGGTCACACAGATTTTACTATGTATTATAGTAGACTATTGTTAAAAAAGATATTAACCCCAGATGAATACAGCCAAATTAATAGATATGACTGTTTTGCATATAAAGAAAAGGTTCCAGAAAACTGTGAGTTAAGCAAGATTTTGGATAACGAGAACATAGAGGAACCAAGGAAACTAAGATTTTGTGTAATTGAAGCAAATGAAAAATTTTATGTATTTTCGAAAAAACCTAATGTATTTCTTAAGTTAGACAAACAGGAAATAGAAGATGTTAAGAAATATTCTCATATGTCTAAATCGGAAAAACCTTCAGATTTGTTACTAAATCTATGCTTTAGAGGCAATGCTTTACCATTAGTTTTCCATCCACTAGGAGCTAAAGTGTTAAATAATAGAGCAAGCCTGATTGATGAAAAATTATCTCAAGAAGAGGAAAAGAAGGCTATACTTGAACTATCAAATTCAATTATTACAACTGATGAGCCTGTAACCAGCATTAAAATCCCATATCCAGATGGAACAACAAAGCTTATATATATAAACCAAGATGATGAATTTGTTGTTAGAACTAATGACAAAGAGATTATATATCATTATAATGAAGAGGAAGATTCTTTTTCTACAGAAGAAATATTAACTAAAGATGAAAATAAAAATGAGGGAAGATAAAAAAAGGAGTGTTGTATTATGTTTAAGTATGAAGATTATGAAAAAAGTGCAGAGTTTATTAAGGAGAAGATGGAAGATTTATGTCCCAAAATAGCAATAATACTTGGTTCAGGATTAGGAGTTTTAAGTGATGAGTTCCAGGAAAAGCAAATTATAAAATACAAGGATATTCCAAATTTTCCAATATCAACAGTTGAAGGGCATGCAGGAGAACTAATAATAGGTAAATTAAATGGAAAAGAAGTTATTGCTATGAATGGAAGATTTCATTATTATGAGGGATATGATGTAAAAGAAGTAACTTTCCCAATTAGAGTGTTCAAGTTATTAGGAATTGAAAAATTGATTTTAACGAACGCATCAGGAGGAATTAATACTAAATATGAAGCTGGAGATTTTATGGTTATAAATGATTATTTAAGCTTTTTTGCGGAAGCAGTTTTAAGAGGTCCTAATTTAACAGAATTTGGCGAAAGATTTACAGATATGAGTCAAACTTTTGATAAGGATTTAAGTAAACAATTAAAAGAGATAATCCAAAAACATACAGGAAGAGCTCAAGAAGGAGTATATGCCTATATGAAAGGTCCTACATTTGAAACTCCTGCAGAAATTAGGGCATTAAGAACACTTGGAGCAGATGCAGTAGGTTTATCAACAGTTCCTGAAGCAATAATAGCACATCATGCAGGAATAACAACAGTAGGGGTATCATGTATAACAAATATGGCAGCAGGAGTATTAGATGAAAAATTATCATATGATGATGTAAAACAAACAGCAGAAAGAGTTAAGATTCAATTTAAAGAAATAATTAAGGAATTTATTGAGAAACTTTAAAAGAATGTTAAAACACTGTATGGTGGAAGTATATAATTAATCTTGCTAAAATGAATAATGTGTGTTAATATAGTAAACATGGGAAGAGGAAAAAAATATGAAAATAAAGGGATTATTAGAACAAGCAATAAAACAATTAAGGGAGAATAATGTTCAGGAACCTGCGGCGGGGATTGCAAAAAGGCTTCTTGCGTTTACTTTAGATGTTTCAAAAGAGTATCTTATTGTTCATGATGAGGAAGAAGTTCAAGAGAAAATAGTTGAAAGATATAATGAATATATAAAGCAGATTGTACAGTGGAGGCCTGTACAATATATACTTGGGAAACAAGAATTTATGGGAATAGAGTTTTTAGTAAATGAAAATGTGCTAATACCACAGCCAGATACAGAGATTTTAGTAGAACAAACAATTAAAATAGCACAAAACTATGAAAAACCAAGTCTTTTAGATTTGTGTACTGGAAGCGGAGCAATAGCAATTTCTATAGCACATTATTTACCAAACTCTCTAGTATTTGCTTCAGACATAAGTAAACAGGCATTAGATATAGCAAAACAAAACGATAAACAAAGCAAAGTAACATTTATAGAGTCAAACCTATTTGAAAATATAACACAAAAATTCAATATAATAACATCAAATCCACCATACATAAAAACCCAAGAAATACGGAAACCTACCTAAAGAAGTTCAAAACGAACCACATCTAGCACTAGATGGCGGACAAGATGGACTAGGCTTCTACCACAAAATAATAACACAAGCTACAGAATACCTAAACCCAAATGGATACTTATGCCTAGAAATAGGAGAAGACCAAAAGGAGGCAGTACTTAAAATATTTGAATCTAGCAATTTCTGGATTGAGGTGAACACATATAAAGATTTGGGTGGCAATGATAGAGTTATAACAGCCAAATTTAAAAATTGAAGAAGTTTTTATAAAAAAGAGGATATTTAATATTGACACAGAAATGAAAATATTATATACTAGCTTTACAAAAAGCAAAAAACAAAAGCACGAAAATAAACAAAAAGGAGAAAATGAAAAATGAACCAAAACGCGGAAATCGTTGAAAGAGTAGAGAGAACTGTAATTTAGAAAATGAAACAAGCATGGTACACTATGCTTTATTAAACATACACGCAAGAGATGGATGAGCCACCTCTTGCTTTTTGTTGTGTAAAAAAATTGAGGAGGTAAAGTAATATGAGAAAAAATAAAGGAATCACGCTAATAGCGTTGATAATTACAATAATTGTGATGTTAATTTTAGTAGGAGTAGTGGTAACAGTAGTAATTCAAAGTGATTTATTAGGAACTGCTAGAAATGCAGGAGAAGAATATAAATTGGCATATGAGAAAGAATCAAATATGAGTGAAGTAACAATAAATGGAGAAAAATATACTTCATTAGAAGAATATATTGAAGCTTCCCAAGAATATAAAGGACTTACAATAACGGCAGATACACCAAATGTAGAATTCACAAAAGCAGATGGAACAACTCCAGGAGATATAAATAATCTTGAAATGGGGGACATAGTTAGGTATGGAGATTATGAGTATCACTACAACCAGAAATATTACAATAACCCATTCGGAAGTGGCTGGAACAATGATGAGACAATAGATGGCTGTGGAGTAAAAGCAATAGATAGGGAAAAAGAACGATATGGTGAACTTTGTGGCAGTATATATGATAAAAAATTGAAAAATACTGAGTATCTTTTCGGCGCAGGAGGGGGTGGCGGAACTATAATAAAAGAAGCCCCAGAAATACCATATGGAGTAATATCAATGGCTGGCACATTTCAAAAGTGTATGGATCTAAAAAAAGGGACAAAAATTCCTTCTACAGTGAAATATATAGATTATTGCTTTTCAGACTGTGTTAGTTTAGAAGGAACTATTATTATAGATGCTGATCCAGAAGGTTATAGAATGTGCTTTAGTGGCGCAGGTACAAGTGGTTCTGGAATAATAGTAAAAGGAAAATCAAGTATGTTAGATGAGATAATTGCTACTGGTGAAAATATAACAAAGGGAGAATAACTTGCAAATAAAAATTAGCTAAAAACACACCACAAATAATTAAAAATTCCTTAAAAACTCTTGATTTTTCAAGAGAAGTGTGGTATATTAATATTGCAATTAAATAAAAATACTTAAAGAGTGGGCAGTGCCCACTCTTAAGTTTTGAGAATAAGGAGAAATGAAAATTGGCAAAGATTGAGGAGAGGGTTGAGAGCCTTATTGGGCCTAGGATTGAGTCTTTGGGGTATAGGCTTTATGATGTTGAGTTTGTGAAAGAGGGTAAGGATTTTTACTTGAGAGTGTATATTGATAAAGATTCTGGAATTAGCTTGGAAGATTGTGAGGCTGTTAGTAATGGTATTAATGAGGTTTTAGATGAGGCTGATTATATTAAGGAACAGTATTTTCTTGAGGTTTCTTCACCTGGAGTTGAAAGGGTGTTGAAAAAGGATAGACATTTGAAGGAAAATATTGGGAACAAAGTTCAGGTTAAACTGTTTAAACCATTGGCAGGCAAGAAGGTTTTTGAAGGCCTTTTGGAAAGTTTTAGTGATGATAATATCTGTATTAAGGTTGAATCACAGATTTTAGAAATTGAAAGATCCAACATTGGTCAAATAAAGACTGTTTTTGATTGGAATTAGAAGGAGGAGTTTGGAAAGAAATGAAAGGAAATAATGAAAATAAAGAATTAATCATGGCAATTGATGAACTAGAAAAAGAAAGAGGTATTAATAAAGAATATTTGCTAGAATCGCTAGAAGTAGCATTAGCAGCGGCATATAAGAAAAACTTTGATTCAGCAGAAAATGTAAAGGTTGATATGAACAGCCAAACAGGAGAAATACACATATATGCTCAAAAGGAAGTTGTAGAAGAAGTTGAAAATAGTAATTTACAAATATCACTTTCAGATGCAAGACAAATTGAAAAAAAAGCAGAAATAGGGGATATAATTAACATTGAAACAAAACCAAAAGACTTTGGAAGAATAGCAGCAGGAGCAGCAAAACAACATATTTTACAAAAAGTTAGAGAAGCAGAAAGAAACATGATATTTGAAGAATATAATGATAAAAAAGGAGAAATAGTATCAGGAATTATTCAAAAAGCTGATAAAGGAACAGTAATAGTTGACTTAGGTAGACTTGAAGGAATAATGCCACTAAAAGAACAAATACCAACAGAAACATATCATGTAAATGATAAAATAAAAGCATATGTACTAAATGTTGAAAAAGGAATCAAAGGAACACCACAAGTACTAATCACAAGAAGCCATCCAGATGTTATTAAAAAACTTTTTGAACTAGAAATACCAGAAATATATGAAGGATTAATAGAAGTAAAAGCAGTATCAAGAGACCCAGGATACAGAAGCAAAGTAGCAGTTTATTCAAAAAATCCAGATATAGACCCAGTAGGTTCTTGTGTAGGACCAAAAGGAATAAGAATACAAAACATTATTAACGAAATGAATGGCGAAAAAATAGATGTAATAGAATGGAGTGAAGAACCAGCTACATTTATATGTTCAGCATTGCTACCAGCACATGTAATGGCAATAGACACAAAAGAAGAAGAAAAATTTGCACAAGTAATAGTTCCAGATGAAGAACTTTCATTAGCAATAGGAAAAGGTGGCCAAAATGCTCGCTTAGCAGTAAAACTTACAAACTGGAAAATAGATATAAAGAGCGAAACTCAATATAGAGAACTAATGGCTTATGAAGAAAACAAAAAACAAGAAACAGAGCCACAAGAAGGAAATGATGAATAATGGGCAAAGCCTTTCAAAGAAGATGTATAGCTTGCAGACAACAAGACAACAAATATAACCTAATAAGAATTGTAAAAACAAAAACAGGTGAAATTACAATAGACAAAACAGGTAAGCTTAACACGAGAGGTGCATATATTTGTAATAATATTCAATGCCTTGAAAAAGCTGCTAAAACAAATAGAATTGAAAAAGTTCTAAAAAACAATGTAAATAAAAAAATTTATGATGATATAAGGGGTGTAATTATTGATAACGAAAACAGTAGGAAAACAAAGTAACCAAAATCAAATAGGGGGTGATATTATTGGGAAATAAAATTAAAGTACATGAATTAGCAAAAAAGATTGGAATAACAAGTAAAGAAGCTTTAGAAAGAGCAAATAAACTTGGAATTCAAGTATCTTCACACTTAAGCGGGCTAGAAGAAGCAGATGCAAAGAAATTAGAAGATAGTTTCAAAAACAAAAATATGGCAAAAAAAGAAGAAAAACAGCCTAAAGAAAACAAAACAAAAAAAGAAAAAGAGCCAAAAGAAGAACCAGTAATTATTAGAAGACAGGTGATTCTTGAAGAGAGTGAAGAAAAAAGCAAAAAGAAAAATAAGCCAGAAAAAAGTAATGAAGTTGGAATTGTTGAAAGAGATAGAAAAAAAGATTTCAATATAGTATATAGAAATAAACAAGCAAAACCTCTTACTGTAAGTGAATTATTTGGAAAAAAAGAAGAACCAAAGCCTGTTAAAGAAGAGGTTCAAGAAAAAACTGCTACAGTGGCAGAACCAAATCCAATAGAAAAAACAGAACCTGCAGAAGAACCAAAAACTGAGGTGAAAAAGGTTCAAAAAGTTGAAGAAACAAATCAAAACAAAAATGTTGAATTTAACAGAGAGAGCAGAAATAGAAACAACTATAACAGAGACAATTATAACAGAGATACTCAGAATAAAAACTATAATAATAGAGACAATAGAAATCGTAATAACTATAACAACAACTACAACAACAATAATAATTACAACAATCAACATAGACAGTATGGCAACAACCAAGAAGGAAGAAACTATAACAAAAACAATAATTACAACAATAATAACAATTACAATAATGGCTTTAGACAAAACAGAGACAATAATAATAAAGATTTTGGTAACAGAAATAATAACTGGAACAAAGATAGACAAAAAAACAATAATTACAACAATAACGGAAATTTCAACAATAACAGACCATTTGGCAGAAACAATAATGGCGGATACAATAGACCAAACAAAACACTAGATGAAAGAGGCATAGAAAAAAACATTAAAAATATAATGTCAGCTGATATTGGAGAAAAAGAAAATGTTAGAGAATATGCAAACAAGGCTATAGACAAACAAAAAGTAAATAATAAATATGATGACAATAGAGGAAACAAAAAAGGAAAAAATAGAAAGAATAATAATTTTGATGAATTCAGTTCACATAAATTAAAAGATTTAAAACAAGAACGCGGATTATCAGATGAAGGAACAATGCTTGATTACTATGACTTAACAACAGCAAGAGGAAAGAAAAATAAGAAAAAAGTAAATAATCAAGAAGAAAGAACAAAACAAAAAATATTCCAACTAACAGAAATAACAATACCAGAATCAATTTCTGTTAAAGATTTAAGTGCAGAACTTAAAAAAACAAGTAGCGAAATAATTAAAAAACTATTTGGCTATGGAATAATGGCAACAATAAACAATGAAATAGACTTTGATACAGCATACCTTATAGCGCAAGAATTTGGAGTTACAGCAACTAAAAAAGAAGTTGTAACAGATGAAGATATACTATTTGATGATAGTGAAGACAAACCAGAAGATTTAAAACCAAGACCACCAGTAGTAGTAGTTATGGGACATGTAGACCATGGAAAAACATCATTACTAGATGCAGTAAGATCTACAAATGTTATAGAAGGAGAAGCAGGAGGAATTACACAAGCTATAGGTGCATACAAAGTTAAAATAAATGATAGAGAAATAACATTCCTAGATACACCAGGACACGAAGCATTTACAGCAATGCGTGCAAGAGGTGCACAAATAACAGATATTGCAATACTAGTAGTTGCAGCAAATGATGGTGTAATGCCACAAACAGTTGAAGCTATTAACCACGCAAAAGCAGCAGGAATACCAATAATAGTAGCTATAAACAAAATAGATGTTGAAGGCGCAAACATTGATAGAGTAAAACAAGAATTAATGGAATATGACTTAGTACCAGAAGAATGGGGTGGAGACACAATCTTTGTTCCAATCTCAGCAAAGAAAAAACAAAATATAGATACATTACTAGAAATGGTATTATTAGTTGCTGATATGAAAGAATTAAAAGCAAATCCAAATAAACAAGCAAAAGGTGTTGTAATAGAAGCAAAACTAGATAAAGCAAAAGGACCAGTTGCAACAATGCTTGTACAAAGAGGTACTTTAGATATTGGAGACACAATATTAGTTGGTAAAGCAATAGGTAGAATTCGTACAATGACAGATGAAAATGGCAAAAAGATAAAAAAAGCCGGACCATCTACACCAGTTGAAATAACAGGATTTACAGAAGTTCCAGAAGCAGGTGAAACATTCTACGAAGTAAAAGATGAAAAAACTGCTAAACATTTAATGGAAAAGAGAAAACGCCAAGCAAGAGATAAAGCATTAAGTGCTACACATAGAGTAACATTAGATGATTTATTTAGCCAAATTTCAAAAGGAAACCTAAAACAATTAAATATAATAGTAAAAGCAGATGTACAAGGCTCTGTAGAAGCTGTAAAACAATCATTAGAAAAATTATCTAATGATGAGGTTAAAGTAAAAGTTATACATGCAAATGTTGGAGCTGTTACAGAATCAGATGTTACACTTGCAAAAGTATCAAATGCTATAATAATTGCATTTAATGTTAGACCAGAACCAATAGCAAAAGATATGGCAGAAAAAGATGAAGTAGAAATAAAGATTTACTCTGTAATATACAATGCAATAGAAGATGTTGAAGCAGCAATGAAAGGAATGCTAGACCCAGTATTTAAAGAAACAATAATAGGAAATGCAGAAGTAAGACAAACATTTAAAATATCAAATGTTGGAACAATTGCAGGATGCTATGTAACAAACGGAAAAGTTGCAAGAAATGCAGGAGTAAGAGTACTTAGAAACAATGTTGTAATACATGAAGGAAAACTAATTTCTCTAAAGAGAATGAAAGATGATGCAAAAGAAGTTCAAGCTGGATATGAATGTGGTATTCAATTAGAAAACTTCAATGACATACAAGAAGGAGACATTATTGAAGCATTTATTATGGAGCAAGTAAAATAAGGAGGCAAAATGCAAAAACATAAAAATTCTAACCGTATGGCTAGAGTAGATGAGGAATTAAAAAGGGAACTTAGTAATATAATTAATTACGAAGTTAAAAATTCAAATGTTACAGGAATGATTAGTGTTACAAAAGTAAAAACATCACCAGACCTAAAATATGCTAAAGTAAGTGTAAGTATTATAAATTCAAAAAACATTAAGCAAACTTTAGCAGGGTTAAAAGCCGCTTCAGGCTTCATTAGAAGTAGAATAGCTGAAAAAATGAATTTACGAGTAACACCAGAACTTGTATTTGAATTAGATGAAAGCTTAGTATATGGAGAAAAAATCGATAGAATATTAGAACAAGTGATGAAAGAAATAAATGATAAACAAGAAGAAAATTAAAGTATAAAAGGGCAAAATAAAGCCCTTTTTACTAGAAATGAGGTTAAAATGACTTTAGATAATATAAAGGAAGAAATACAAAATAGCCAAAACATAGTAATTCTAACACATGAGGTACCAGATGGAGATGCAATTGGAAGCAGTTTGGCTATGTATATGGGATTAAAACAATTAGGAAAAGATGTAGATGTAGTCATACCAAAATATTCAAAAACATATACATTTTTACCTTGTACAAATGAAATAAAAACAGAAGGTAGAATGGAAAATTACGATTTAGCAATAGCTTTAGATTGCGGAGATATAAAAAGATTAAATGGATTTGCTAACTATTTTGAATATGCTAATTGTAAAATACAAATTGACCACCACGAAGCAAATACAATGTTCGCAGACTATAATTTTGTAAATCCAACAGCACCTGCATGTTGCCAAATACTAATAACAGTATTAAAAACATTAGGTATTGAAATAACACAAAATATAGGAACATGTCTTTTAACAGGAATAATAACAGATACTGGAGGATTTAAATACCAAAATGTAAAGGCTGAAACATTTGAATTTGCAGCAGAACTTTTAAATAGAGGAGTTAATGTTTCAGAAATATACAGAAAAGTTTTACAAACAGTACCAGTAGCTAAATTTGAGTTGAGAAAAATAGCTATGAATAGAATTGAGCTAGTTGAAAATGGAAAAATAGCTTTTACATATATTACTAAAAAGGATGAAGAACAAACTAAAACAGAGGATCATGATGGAATAGTAGAAATGGGTAGAGATATCGAAGGTGTAGAAGTTTCAATATTCTTAAGAGAAACTGATGAGAATACATACAAAATATCATTACGCTCAAATGACTATGTAAATGTTTCAGACATTTGCTTAATGTTTAGTGGTGGAGGACATATGAGAGCAGCAGGAGGAATTATAACAGGATTAACATTTGAGAAGGCAAAAGAGAGAATAATTAATGAGTGTAAAAAACATATTAAATAAAGGATTAAAATAATGGATGGAATATTAATAATAAATAAACCACAGGGTTATACATCACATGATATAGTAAACATTGTAAAGAAGACACTAAATACCCCAAAAGTTGGCCATACAGGCACATTAGACCCCAATGCAACTGGGGTTTTGCCAATTTTACTTGGAAAAGCAACAAAAGTCTCTAAATACTTAATAGAACATAATAAAACATATGTTGCAGAGTTAAAGCTAGGAGAGAGGAGCTCAACAGGAGATTTAGAAGGGGAAATAATTGAAACCGCTTCTGTGCCTAACTTAGATAAAACAAAAATTCAAGATATTTTAGAATCATTTGTAGGTAAACAGATGCAGACTCCACCTATATATTCATCAATAAAAATTAATGGGAAAAAAGCATATGAATATGCAAGAAATCGGACAAGATGTAGAAATTCCGCCCAGAGAAATTGAAATCACAAGTATCAAACTAATAAATTTTGAGCACAATATAGTAACATATGAAGTATCATGCTCAAAGGGAACATATATTAGAGTACTTTGTGAAGACATTGCAAAAAGATTGGGTACAGTTGGACTAATGCAAAATTTATGCAGAACAACAGTAAATAAATTTGACCTTGGAAATGCAATCACACTAGAACAGTTAAAAGAAAAAGAAAAGCTTCCAATTTTGAGCATTGAAAAAGTATTTGAAAATTACCCCAATATATGTTTAACCCCCTCAAAAACAAGACTTTTTTTAAATGGAGTAAAATTAATATTTCAAACCCCAGAAGGTATATACAAAATATATAACAATAATGTATTTTTAGGTCTAGGAATTGTAGAACAAAATTTATTAAAAAGAGACATAATAATAGTTGACAATTATCAAATTAATGTATAAAATAGTATCAAATT
>ULVW01125678.1_pt1 | contig 14861 bp, 9 predicted proteins | sample 1959801 | NCBI WGS metagenome assembly ULVW01 (sample SAMEA4835796, study PRJEB28245) | human gut metagenome | biome: gut microbiome; material: fecal sample | place: Denmark | collected 2008
TCGGCTATTTCAGGCTGTTCTTCTGTCTGTTCGGACATTTCCTCAAATGCCTTGACAGCTTCTTCAACAGGCTCGCTTTCAGGAATATTCTCAGCCATTGCCTGTGCAAATTCTTCTTCAAGCGTGCTTGCCGATTCTGCCGTTTCTTCGGCTATTTCAGGCTTTTCTTCTGTCTGCTCGGACATTTCTTCAAATGCCTTGACAGCCTCTTCAACAGGCTCGCTTTCAGGAACATTCTCAGCCATTGCCTGTGCAAATTCTTCTTCAAGCGTGCTTGCCGATTCTGCCGTTTCTTCGGCTATTTCAGGCTGTTCTTCCGCCTGCTCCGTTATCTCTTCAAGTTCTTTTACCGCTTCTTCAACAGGCTCGTTTGCCGAAAGATCGAAAATGCTCTCGTCAACCGACATTCTTTCAACGCTTACATCGTTCGCACCATCTGTAACAGGCTGTATATCGGCAAGCTCACGGACTGCATTTGCAATCGGGTCAGGCGTCATTATTCCCTTTTCAAGCTTCATCTGCTCAGCTTTGCTTTCCTGCTCTTCCTGCATAGTCATAACAGCGGATATAGCGGCAGCTTCATATTCATCATCGGTTGCAACATCCGTTTTTGTTTCATCGACAGCTTCTGTCGGAGCGACAGATTCTGCAGCAGCTGTCTGATTTGCCGTTATAGTATCAACTATATTATTATCGGCATTATCAACAGTTTTGCTTTCTTCATCAAACGGCTTTTCCAATCGGTTGAAATGGTCAAACACACGGTCAAAGCTGACCCCTGTATTGCCGTCCTCTTCCGACTGAACAAATGTGAAATTCACAGGAGCAATTTCCTGTTCATTTTCAGTGTTATCAGCAGGTTCGCTTTCTGTGTCATTATTCCTGTCCGCAAGCTGTTCATACTGCCGTGTAGCCTTGTCGATCCTGCTTTTCAGTATATTTGTCTGCTCACCCTCGCTTACAGGCTTTCTTATTACCTCTTTGTACTGTACCTTGCCGCCGCTTTTCCATGCAGTAACGCTTCTTTGCTTTTTAAGCGGAGTCTGTGTTTCGTCAAGCCTTCTTTTGGCATAGACTGCCGCACCTACTGCCGCCGCTGTGCCTATTGCCGCCGCAATCGCTTTTCCAAGTTTCATATATTACCAACCTCCCGGCTATTGCCGAAATTATTATTCAACACTCTTGAGTGCCTCAACCATATTGACCTTCATAAGCCGTCTGTGCATAAACAGCATTACCGTTAAAGCAAATATAATTGTAATGACAGCTGAAAGCACAAAGCTCATAGGATGCACTTCCCTACCGAACATTACCATATCTATCTCAGCGGTTTTTACAACAAAGTCGACCAGAAATCTGCCGAGCACCATACCTGCAAGCGTACCTATCAGCGTAAGTATCACTGTTTCCCTGAACACATACATCGAAACTTCCTTGTCATAGAAGCCCAGCACCTTGAGCGATGCTATTTCGCGGATACGCTCATTTATATTTATATTGGTAAGGTTATACAGTACTATAAACGCCAATGCACCCGCGCTTACTATGAGTACCACTATTACAAAAAGCAACGATTTCAACATTGTTGCAAATGTCGCTTTAACTCCGGTCTTGAAGCTGACTCCCATAACGCCGTCAGTCTTCATCAGATCCGCCGCCAGCTTATCCCTGTCGTTTTCCGGCATATCATCGCCATGCTCCGAGTTGAAGAAATAGCAATTATAAGGGAGGTTCTCTACACCGCTGAGCTTCTTATAAAGATTTTCCGTTATATAAACATAATGATGTGCATAGTTTTCGCATATCTCCGTTACCTTTGCGTTTACACGCTTGGTTTCCGACAGTGACAATGTGATCTCGTCACCTTTTTTTATTCCGCCGAGCAGTGCAGCAAGCTTTTCGTTGATTATAACGCCGTCATCGGTCACCGTGTAGTGCTCTCCTGTACGTCTGTCCTTGACAGTTACAAACTGCGTGATCGTATCATTATCCTTTGCACCGAATATATAAGCATCTGTGCTGTTTTTGCCGCTTGCTACGGTTATCTGCTTTTGATAGATCTTATCGCCCTTACAGCTGTATCCGGCAAGCTTATCGGCTATTTCTGCGATCTGTTCATCTGTCTGCTTATCTCCGTAAGCGACTATACCGGTGTAGTTGCTTATCTCGCCGAATTGCTTTTCCACGATATCGTTCACGCTGTCATAAATTCCAAATCCCGTAAGCACGAGCGCTGTACAGCCCGCTATGCCGACTATCGTCATAAGCATTCTTCTCTTGTAACGGAAGATATTTCTCAAAGTGACCTTGTGGCTGAACGAAAGCCTGTTCCATACAAACCCTATGCGTTCAAACAGTATCTTTTTTCCGCTTTTCGGGGCTTTTGGTCGCATAAGTGCCGCCGGGCAGTCATGGAGTATACTGCTGCACGAAAAATATACAGTTACAGCCGTAAGAAGTACCGCTGCCGCTGTCGTGCATGCAATAAGGACAAAATCATACGGCAGCAGAATGTCCGGTATAGCATACATCATTCCGTAAGCAGTGATGATGATAGCAGGAAAGATCTTCATACCGACAAGCATACCTATCGCCGCACCGGCAATTGCGGCAGTCAGCGCATAGAACATATACTTGAATATTATAGCACCGTTTTTATAGCCCAGCGCCTTGAGCGTTCCTATCTGGGTACGCTGTTCTTCGACCATTCTTGTCATAGTGGTAAGGCAGACGAGCGCCGCTACCATAACAAAGAACAGCGGGAATACCATTGCGATATTGCTTATTCTGTCTGCGTTCTGCCCGTATTCGCTGTATCCGGGGTTGTCCTCACGGGTAAAAAGATACCATTCCGGCTTTTCGATATCATCAAGCTTCTTTTTGTTATCATCTATCTCTTTCTGTGCATCCGCAAATTTTTTATCAGCCTCCGACTTTGCGTCACTGAGCTTTTTTACACCGTCGTTATATTCCTTAAGACCGTCTTCGTATGAGGCATAATTCCTTTCGTACTCCGCTGCGCCGTCATTGTATTTTGCAAGCCCATCCTCATACTGCTTCCTGCCGTTGTCGTATTCGGCTTTTCCCTTTTCATATTTCGCAAGCCCATCCTCGTATTGCTTTTTGCCTTCGTTATACTGCACAAGACCCTCTTCGTACTGCTTTTTACCGTCATTGTACCGGGCAAGTCCGCTCTCATACTGCGCCTTACCGTCATTATACCGTGCAAGTCCACTTTCGTACTGAGCCTTTGCCGTGCTGTACTGCGTATAACCCGCGTCATACTCTGCCTTTGACTTTTCATATGCACTAAGTCCCGCATTATACTGAGCAAGTCCGCTTTCATACTGTGCTCTGCCCGCGTTTACCTGTTCCTGTGCGGCATCAAGCTGCGCAAGCTTTACAGCGGCTTCATCACTTGTCATCATACCGGCCGCGACCGCAGTGTTTATCTGCGCTCTTGAATTATCAATGTCCTTCTGACTGTCGCTAAGCTGTTTGTCTGTAGCGTCAAGCGTTGCCTTGCTCTCATCGAGCTGAGCCTTGGTGCTGTCAAGCTGTGATTTAGCACGGTCGAGCTGTGACGAAGTACTGTCAAGCTGATTTTTTGCGCTGTCAAGCTGTGTTTTTGTATCGTCAAGCTGTTGTGCCGAGCTGTCGAGCTGAGATTTTGAGCTGTCTAACTGTGCTTTAGTGTCATCAAGAAGCTTCTTGCTGTCGTCAAGCTGTTTTTTGCTGTCGTCGAGCTGTTTTTTACTGTGCGCAAGTACAGGCTCATTTTCATCGAGTTGCTTTTTGGCGTCATCAAGCTGCTTTTTACTTTCTGCAAGCTGTGCTTTGCCGTCAGCAAGCTGAACTTTCGCATCGTCAAGCTCCTTTTTGGCATCGCTGAGCTTCTTCTCGTTATCATCTATCTCCTTGTACGCATCGGCTTTCTTTTCATCAAGCTCTTTCTGACCATCATTGATCTTGCTTTGTGCCTCTTCGGTTATCTCGTCATATCTGCCCTGTTCCCGGCTGTCCGCTATCTGCTGAATGCGCTCGCCGAGCTCATCGCGCGCATTTTCATATTCATCGCTGTAGCAGTTGTACTCCTTAAGCTTGTCGGAGGTTATCACAACCTGAGTGTAGACCTCGGTCTTGAAGCAGCTCTGCGGCACATAGCAAACCATAAAGACCGAACCGTTTCCAATGGTCGTGTTGCCGCGCTCAGCATCCGATATATACATAGGCGACTCAAACCTGCCGACTATCGTAAACTCTTTAACCGAAAGCGTTTCGTCTATATCGGTATTTTCATCTCCGCCGAGCGTCAGCTTATCACCGACCTTATAATTCTTTATCAGCTTGCCGTTGTCGATAAGGCATTCATTCTCAGCCTGCGGCAATCTGCCCTCGGTTATATTCAACGAACTGTATGGATTATTTTCCCCTATCGTGTCAACAGAATATACCCTTGCCACCTTTTTCTCACCCGAGTCGGTATTGACATAAGCGTCCGTGTAATATCCGGGATAAATATTCACATCGGGAAGCCCGTCCTCAAGCGCCTTTATATCGTTTTCATCAAAGCCGTATGTCGAAACCAGTCTGTAGTCAAGCAGTGACGTGCGGTCATAGTAATGATCGGAGGATATCTTCATGGCAGGCGCGCTGGCAAGCAGTCCCGCAAAAAAGCCCGTTCCTATCGCTATTATGCCGAATATGGAAAAAAATCTGCTTTTCGTCTTTCTCATCTCGACAAATGCATTTTTCAGCATTGCATTTTTCATATCCGTTCCCTTTCCCCGCTTACCACTCTATTTCTTCAACGGGTGTCGGATGCTCGTTTACGACTATCTCGCTCACCTTACTGCTTTTCATGTGTATAACTCTGTCAGCCATAGGGCATATCGCCGTATTATGTGTCACAAGTATTACAGTCATTTTGTCGCTGCGGCAGGTATCCTGCAAAAGCTTCAGTATCATCTTACCGGTATTGTAGTCAAGCGCACCTGTCGGCTCATCGCAAAGAAGCAGCTTTGGCTTTTTTGCGAGTGCCCTCGCTATAGCCACTCTCTGCTGTTCACCGCCCGAAAGCTGTGCGGGAAAGTTATTTATCCTGTCGGTAAGTCCGACCTTTTCAAGTATCTCTACAGCAGGAATATAGTCCTTTACCGTCTGAGTAGACAGCTCTATATTCTCTTTTGCCGTCAGGTTCGGGATGAGATTATAGAACTGGAATATAAAGCCTATATCGTATCTTCTATAGTCGATAAGCTCTTTTCTGCTGTAACCGCTTATCTTACTTCCGTCTACATAAAAGCTGCCCGATGTAGCGGTATCCATACCGCCCAGTATATTAAGCACCGTAGTCTTTCCCGAACCGCTCGGTCCTACGATTATTGCAAATTCGCCCTTTTCAATGTCAAAGCTGACCTTATCGTTTGCGTTGATTATTATATCGCCCATACGGTACTGCTTTGTAATGTCATTCAGCGTAACAAAACTCATTGTAGTTCCTTTCTGTCCATACAGCATTTTCTTCTGTTCCGAAATTTTTTATCATTTTTATTATAGCATTTATTATAGTGTAATTCAACATTTTTAACAGGATTTTAATTTTTCCGCCTGCCGCGCGAACAAAGAAAAATATCGAAATGTAAAAATAATTATCAATTTACTTGACAAACGTCTTAACGTGTGCTACAATATCAATCGGAAAAATCCCTTATCAAGAGCGGTTTACATTTTCTGCATTAAAATGCAGATCGGGAGTCAGGCTCCGTAAACCCAGCAACCGTTTCGTAAGCTTTGGCTTTACGAAAAATGGTGCTAATTCCTACGGCACGGCAAGGGCTGTGACCGAAAGATGAGGAGCAGGCAGTCAGCAAGCTCCGAAAGGGGCTTTTTTTAATGCAGTTTTACGCAGGTATATGCGTATTGGATACGGTTTAAAACCGCTATATGAAAGGAAAAATCAATGGCAAAATACTTATTCACTTCCGAAAGCGTAACAGAGGGTCACCCCGACAAGATCTGCGACAGAATCTCAGACGGTGTACTTGATGCGATATTAGCGCAGGATAAGAACGCTCGTGTAGCCTGCGAAACCTGTGCTACAACGGGTATGGTTCTGATTATGGGCGAGATAACGACAACAGCAAACGTTGACATTCCCGCCATAGCAAGAGATGTCATAAAGGAAACAGGCTACGATAACAGCGACTACGGCTTTGACTACAAGACCTGCGCTATACTAACTACGCTTGACAAGCAGAGCCCCGATATAGCTATGGGCGTTGACAACGCTCTTGAGGGCAGAGATAAGAACGAATTTGACACAGGCGCAGGCGATCAGGGTATGATGTTCGGCTATGCGTGTGATGAAACCGAGGAGCTTATGCCCCTTACGATTTCCCTTGCTCACGCACTTTCAAAGAAGCTCACGGCGGTAAGAAAGTCAGGCGAGATACCCTATCTTCTCCCCGACGGGAAGACACAGGTAACGGTCGAATATAATGAGGACGGCACTCCCTCCAGAATTGACACTGTAGTTGTTTCCTCACAGCACAAGGCTGACGTTACGCAGGAACAGCTCAGAGCCGATATTATCGAAAAGGTTATAAAGACTACCGTTCCCGCTTCTCTGCTTGACGAAAATACAAAGATGCTGATAAATCCCACGGGACGCTTTGTAGTAGGCGGTCCTCAGGGTGACAGCGGTCTTACGGGCAGAAAGATAATAGTAGATACATACGGCGGTGTCGGCAGACACGGCGGCGGCGCATTCTCGGGAAAAGATCCCACAAAGGTTGACCGTTCAGCCGCTTATGCCGCAAGACACGTTGCTAAGAACATTGTAGCCGCAGGCATAGCAAAGCGTTGCGAGGTCGAGCTTGCGTATGCTATCGGCGTTGCACAGCCCGTATCTGTCTTTGTTGATACATTCGGCACAGGCATAAAGCCCGACAGCGAAATTTCAGCCGCAGTAAGCAAGGTGTTCGACCTTCGCCCCAGTGCAATAATCAGCTCACTGAATTTAAGAAATACAAAGTACGGACCTCTTGCCGCTTACGGTCACATGGGACGCACAGACCTTGACGTTGCATGGGAAAAGACGGATAAGGTTGACGAGCTTAAATCAGCGCTTGATATAAAGTAATCAGCATATAACAATAAAGCCGTTACGGAACACCGCAACGGCTTTAGTCATAATCAAACGGAGAACATAAATGACACATATACGCCCCGCAACCGAGTCCGATGCTTCACGCATCGCAGAAATAATCGTCACAAATTACAGGGTAAATTTCTACCCGTTTTTCAGAAATGACACCTTTTACTTCGGTGAACTGAACGTCCTTGACACTGCCAAAGAATATTCCGCAGGCTCAGCCGCACTTAAAAACACATTTGTCTATGACGACGGTGTAATAAAAGGCATTATACGCATTTCGGGCAATGAGGTCGAAAAGCTGTATGTAGAGCCGCTTTTTCAGAATCAGGGCATAGGCGCAGTGCTTCTCGGTTACGCTATCAACAATTTTGCCGTCAATGAGCTGTGGGTGCTTGAATACAACAAGCGTGGAATAGATTTTTATCGCCGCAACGGATTCAGCCTTACCGGCGAAAAAATCACAGAATACGAATTTGTGCCGCTTTTAAAGATGAAAAGAGAATGAGCCAAAAGCCGTTACGAAATACCGCAACGGCTCCAGACTGTCGATAAACCCACGCACCGCAAAAATGCAGATAAATCATTTGACACAAAATTAAAATAGGATAAGTAAAAGAATTTCGCACAGCCATAAAAAACGGCTGTGCGAAAGCATTTTTGCTTACTGCGTCAACCGCCCCTCAACGTACATTTGTACGCCTGTCGGGGCTGTTTCCTTGTCTGCGTGTGTTTCTCAACGTCTTCTTTTTTTGCAAAAGTCCAACATATTTTACCGCCGGTAGCGGAGGTTGAGCCAAGATTAATCCATCAGAACGGCGAATCTGAGGCGGCACATTGCTACAGGCGGAAATTGAATCGACACATCGCCGCAAAAAAGGCGGTCACCGCACCACACCGTGACCGCCACATATTAACTTATCACTCTCTATAACTCCGCCGTTTTGCTACCGTCTGCCAATCTCGAACATTTCCAAAGGCGGAATTTGAAGCGGCTCACAGCCGCTATTCGCTGAAATCCGTAACTATGTACTTCGGCGCACCGGGAGTGGAATACACCCACCGGTCAATATGCCCCTCCGTAATGAAATACGGCGCTTCAAGCGGAACACAGCCGTCATCGCAGCAGTTTACTATTATCAGCTTGATTTTCATTTTTTCGGGTATAATTGCCTTGATATACACGCAGGCGCAATCTCCCACCTTTATTCCGCTTTTAAGCTCCGCCAGCCCTGCGAGATTCGGCGCAAGCTCTATAAAAATCCCGTAGTCCTCTATCGACCTTACAATGCCCGGAACGGTTTCACCTACCGCAAAGCGCTCGGCATTCTGTTGCCACGTTCCGAGAAGCTCCTTGTGAGTAAGGCAGATATGTCCCTCATCTCTGCCCTTGACCACCGCAAAAATATCGTAGCCTACCGAAAATCTGTCCGCAGGATGAACTATCCTCGACACTGAAATAGCGTCAATCGGTATCATTGACGCAATGCCGCAGCCTATATCCACAAAGCAGCCAAACTGTTCAAGATGCGTTACCCTCGCTCCTATAATATCACCGGGAGTAAGCCTTGATACATATTCCTTGTCCGCCTCCTCCTGCGCCGCTTTTCTTGACAGGATCGCCACAGGCTCACTGCCGGTTTCGTCTATCTTCGTTATCTTGAAGCAGACAGGCTTTCCCACTCTTGATATAAGCGCTATATCCCGTGTCGCACCGCTTTCTATGCCTATTGCACCCTCACTGCGGGGGATTATTCCCTTCATACAGCCAAGGTCGACGTGCATATTATGCTCGGCGTCGCATACGGTACACGGCGCTTCAAGTATAGCCCCCGACACCGCCGACTGCATAAGCGTTTTTGCCGATTGCAGCGCTATCGTGTTCTCTCTGTCCGCAAGCCTTCTTCCCTCAGGTAAAAATTCCGTCATTTGAAATACCGATCCTTCCTCGTTTTGTTTTCTTTTTACCAGTTTATGAAAGATACATCCGGAATATGTTAATGCGATTCTGCAATTCAATTTCTACAGATTTTCTGATTAAATTCCAATAATTATCGTTGATTTTAACAAGTTTTTCTGATACAATAGAATCTATACAGGCGCAGTGCGCCGCTAAACCTTAATCTGAACGGAGAAACCATGTTTATTCAAAGCGGAACATTAAAACGCGTGGGTCTGCTCGCCGCAGTAGTTGCTGTCGGCACAGCCGCCGCAATAACCTATAATACATTTCTGTCATCAGACAGCGGGCTTCCTGAGGTGCTCACCCCCCTTCAGCCCATAGCAAAGGACGATGACGGCGAGGTAAAGCAGAAAACGGATATTGCCTTTTCCCCCGAAGAAAGCTTTTTCAGCGAGGATATAACCGTTGAGCTTACGGCAAAGGACAAGAATGCCAGGATCTATTACACAACGGACGGCAGTACACCCACTGAAAAATCATCGGCATACTCTTCACCGATAAAGGTGCGGAGCGGTAAAGACGTCACAGCCAAAACCATAAAAGCTATTGCGGTAAGCGAGGACGGCACTTCCGAAGTGTTCACCAAAAGCTATGTTACAGGCGATGATGTGGCTGAACGTTTTGAGGACGGAACTTATGTATTCGTGCTGTCTACAGACGATGTGAATCTGTACGATTACGAAAAAGGCATCGCTGTAGCGGGAAAGATCCGTGACGACTGGATAGCAAACGAGTATGACGGAAAAAGCGAAATCACGCCAAACGACCCTGCAAACTGGAATCAGGAAGGTATGGATGGCGAAAGACCTATGTATGTCGAGGCTTTTTCAAGCAGCGGAGAGCTTCTTGTTTCACAGCAGGCAGGCGCAAGAGTTGCAGGTGCATATTCTGCCGCAGTTGACCAGAAATCGTGGAAGCTTATAGCAAGAACCATGTATACCCCGGACAAGGGTAAATTCGGCTACCCGTTCTTCAGCGACGCTACCGATGAAAGCGGTGCGATTCTCACAAAGATTGACCGCATAGTATTGCGTAACGGCGCAAACGACCGTGAATTTGCAGGTGTGCGTGACGAGCTTTCGATGTCGCTTGCGAAGCAGTCAGGCTACCTTGATGCGCAGTCGACCGCCCCTGCGGCAGTATTCCTCAACGGAAAGTATTACGGTTTTGCATGGCTCCATCAGAATTTCAGCCGTGCATATCTTGAAGAACGCTACGGCGGTACGAAGGACAACTATCAGGTGGTCGGAAAAGCCGAGGGCGAGATAGTCGATGAAAACGCAGAAGGTGCGGCAGACGATTATAACAAGGTCCTTGAGCTTGCAAAGAGCGGACTTACCGACGACAAGAAATTCGAGCAGTTCTGCTCTATGGTGGACATAGACAACTATATGCACTACCTTGCAATGCAGTTATTTATCGACAACCGTGACTGGCCCGGAAACAACTATAAAGTGTGGCGCTATGTTGCGTCCGAGGGTGAAGAGGTAACAAGCAAGTATCAGGACGGCAAGTGGAGATATTTCTTCTACGATGCAGAATTTGCCTGGGGACTTTATTCGGACGGATACGCAAACAAGACGTTGACCAAGATTTTAAACGGCACTCACCCTGCAGGCGGCTCAGTGCTTATAACCGCACTTATGGAGCGTGCGGATATGCGCGAAAAGCTGGCAAACAACCTATGTGACCTTATAGGCGGTGCATTCAGCACCGAAAATATTCTTGCAACGCTTGAGCAGAAGCTTGCAGACAGCGACAAGGAGCAGCTGTACGCTCTGAACAAGGGTATCACATCAACGTGGGCAAACGAGGGTACGTTTGAAAACAGCAGAAATGAAATTAGAGAGTTTGCCGACAAGCGTGCAAATATCATTCTCAGCGATATCTGCCGTAATTTCGGAATAGACAAGGACGATACATACAAGGTAAAGCTGAACGGTGCAAAGGGTCTTAAGGTCACTATGAACATTCAGACCGTCAAGGACGCAAATACGGCAACAGCCGAATATTTCACACCCTACAAGGTAAAGCTGACAGCCGAGGATATGTCCGGCTACACCTTCACAAGCTGGGAGATAAACGGCAAGACCTATACCGACCGTGAGATAACTATCGACAGCTCAATGGCTAAAAAGGGCAAGATTACTATAAACGCACGCAGTGAAAAAACATCGTCTACAGGCGATCTGCTGTATATAAGCGAGGTCTACACAGGCGGAGACGCCGACTGGATAGAGCTTTACAACCCCAACGACAACGACGTATCTACAAGAGGCCTTTATCTTACGGATAAGGAAGATATGCTTAACCGCTACAAGATACCCACTGTCAACGTAAAGCCTCATTCAACGCTCACGATAGTGTGCAAGAACAACAAGTCTGAAAATACGCTGATGAAAATGCAGACGAATTTCAGCCTTAAAACAGGCGAAACGCTGATACTCAGCAACGAAAGCGGAGAAATTCTCGGCAGGGTCGCAATAATCGATTGTGACGAGAACGAATCACTTGTAAGACAGCGTGACGGAAGCTACGCAAAGGGTACGCCGACCTTTGAAAATAACAGCCAATAAACAAGGCAGCCGTGCATTACAGAACTTCGGCAATGCACGGCTTTTTCACACGAAAATATCAGATATTTTGTCAAGACTCAATAGCCGCAGATAAGCTTCTTCCTTACCTGCGGCTATTCTCAATATTATCAACTATATACCCATACTCCGGGTACGATTTTCTTATCCTCTGCCTGCAACGTTCACAGAACTTGTCAAGCTGTGTCTTGTCGTCACGCATTTTCTGCTTTGCGCCCCAAAGGTGAGTAAACTTATTCTGCGGCAAAAAAAGCCTGTCCTTGTCAAGAAGCGTTGTATATTCAATACCGCATCTTTTCGCAAGCATAGGGAGCAATCTCTGTTCTGCGAAAACCATATATGTTAGATAATCGCCGCCGTACACCGCCGACTTCATAAACGCTATGGAGCGTGATGTGTAATACTGCTTGAAATCCTCATCGGGAATATACAAAAACGCCGTATTGAGCGGTAACGTTGTATAATCAAGTCCCTCGTCAAGCACCTTGCCTTTCAGTCGGAACGATGAAACATCGGGGTAGACGGACGGTATAAGATCCTCTTCATGCGCCGCAATTATCTTATCCTCGAACGGCGGATCTTCCCATACTATGAAATCCGTATCTATCATAGCGCACGGTGCAGGAAACTGTTGTAAAGCAATCAACTTTCCCCCTGCCCAGAACATAACAGGGTCTATCCCGTCAAGATCATCGGGTATAACAACCTTTATATCATTCCATATATCGTTTATGCCGAGAGCGGAAAAAAGCTCTGCTCCTGCGCTGTCGGCAAGCATAGTTATACTGTTACCGTTCTTGCGCCATTGCAAAGCCGAAATCACTGTGCAGTATATGTCAGGTAGGCTCATAGTGAGCTTCTTACCCGGATTCTTGGCAAAAAATGCCGCCGATGAAAATGAATGAAATCCGTTCATATAAGATGTATCCCGTATCCGTAGCGGTTAAGCGGTTCGGATGAGAAGAAAAGCATAAGCGCCTTAGGCGTAAAGCTGCCGCCCACGCACAGCTCGTCATACGAAAAACTGCCCGAAAGAAAGCTCGTTATATCAAAACTGCCGATATTGAACGAGCCAAAACTCGTTTTACCCGAGCCGTACTCATATTCGTATTCATATTGATGCTTATAAGAACCGAACGAACCTGCAAAAGAAGATGACGTAAAAGAACCGACAAACGAACCGCTTCCCGTCATAACGGGAAGTCTGAACGAACCGTCTGCCGATAAAACAACTGTTCCTGCTTCACGCTTTAAAAACGGAGGTGTCACCGTTTTGAAATGATAACCGCCGTACTCACCGCTGTTATTTTCGCATTCGGCTTCTTCATTTGTTCCTGTGAATATATCCTCAAGAGCCTTGTCCACGTCGCCGTTTCTGTCGATGTTATCAATTCTTGCCGCTTCGTTATCATAGCCTCCGAGCCTTAGCCAGTCAGCAAGTCTGCCGCCGAGATAATAGCCTTTAACATCGGTTATATTGAAATTGTCCCTGATACCGTCAAGGTCGGATACCTTTACTCCGCCTATCCAGAGGCAACAGTTCTGCATAACATCAATCCTTTCGTAAGCGTACCTTTTTCAGCGGCGCATACTTTTTCTCACCATATCAAGCAGTATCGGAGCAAAGTTCAGAGAAGGTTCAGCCAGTACCGCCTCATACAGCGAATTTATAACAACCCTCGCCTGTGCTTTATTTGCGACAAGACGGTGTGTGATAAGATCGTTTTCTTTTATGGCAAGCTGTGATATACTGTAGCATTCGCCCGACGCTATAATGTCGTCAAGCATTGTCACCGTCCTGCGGTACATTGCTATAACACCCTCGTGCACCGTCGGCTTTGCCGTATCATCGGCTATCCGCAGTTTGAGCAGTTTTTTCAGCTCGTCATGTGAATATTCGCAGAGCAGGCGTTTAAGCGCTACCCTGTCCTCTGTAAAAGCAACATCGTGTGATTCGATCAGCATATCGGTGTCACTTCTCAGCTTAATGTCAGCTTTATACTTCTCGAAGAAATTTTCCGCCGTTATCCTGCCATATTCGCCGTGACCGTAAAAAAAGGTATTACCGTGAGAATCACGGCATTTGCAGTCGGGAATACCGACATTATGAAACAACATTGCATACCTTAAATCCGTCTGCGGCGGTGCAAACTCAACGCTCTTTGAAATATGTTCCCAGAGTGTACAGTCGTAATATCTGTCCTTATATCTTTGCGTTTTGAGAAGCTCCGGCTCGATTGCCGCAAACACCTCCGGAAAGCGTGTCATAACCGCAGAAATATTCCGCATCATAAGCACCTTAGTAAAACGTCTGAACAATTCACGCCTGTCCGCTTCACACAGCAGATGTGCATTTGCCTTTATTGCGTCTGCTGTAACGCTGTCGATCTCATAATTCTCTCCGCCGAGCAGTTCAAGCGCTGTCAGCATATTGAACGGGTTTGTAACAAGGCTCGACTTGGGTTCGAGTTTAAGCGTCAGCTCGTTTTCGTCAAGATCATTTTCATGCCACATCACAACGGGATATTCGCCTATCGCTTTCAGCGTTATCACTCCGTCCTTTATGCACGGCATACCGTCAAACGGATCTCTGAATCCTTTTCTTGGATGGTATGCGATCGCAAATGCAGAAAAATCACGGTGAACAAGGTCGAAAATGTAATTGTCGGTATAGACTGCTTTTCCGTCCTTTATCTCGCCGCAATAGCTTGACACCTGTATGACAAGTCCCAGCGATGAAACCATAACACTGCTCATATCCTCGTTCTGTGATACGATACGCATATCACGGAACACATACAACATTTCGCTAAAGTCCGCCGTAGTGATAATATCATAATCCATAGGCGAGCCGCCTCTCAGCAGTTCAGCTACACACTGTCCGACAAAATACGCCTTGTTACCTGCACGTTCAAGCATTTTCAGCACCTGCAATGCCTGTTCGGGTATATTCAGCGTCTGTCTTTTAACAGCCAAGTACGGTCACCTCTTGTTGTTTATTTATCGGGGTATCCCCAGCCGTCCACGCCGCTCTTTCTGAGTGCCGTGAACATCCTGAGCTTGAAGCCCTTGTCCTTATGCTCCATATCCCTTAAAAACTCTTTTGTTTTCTGCCTTGACGTTGTCTTATCCGCAGGGCAGACCGACT
>ULVW01060783.1_pt1 | contig 14799 bp, 12 predicted proteins | sample 1959801 | NCBI WGS metagenome assembly ULVW01 (sample SAMEA4835796, study PRJEB28245) | human gut metagenome | biome: gut microbiome; material: fecal sample | place: Denmark | collected 2008
TTCGGGCGGATACCGTTTCTGTACAGAAGAGGAAGTGGAATCAAACGCCGTGCGCTGCCCCGACGCCAACACGGCTGATAGGATGGAAGCCGCCGTAAGGCAGGCGCTGGCCAATGGCGACACCGTAGGCGGAGTGGTTGACTGCGTTGTGCGCGGCTGCCCTGTAGGATTGGGAAGCCCCGTGTTCGGAAAACTGCATTCCGACCTTGCAGCAGCCGAAATGTCGATTAATGCGGCACGCGGATTCGAAATAGGCGACGGGTTTGCCGCCGCAGAAAAATCGGGGTCTGATTATAACGACGCTTTCATCCCCGACGGAAGGGGAGGAATAGCCACTGCAACAAACCACAGCGGTGGAGTGCAGGGCGGAATCTCCAACGGCATGGACATAACTTTCCGCGTGGCATTCAAGCCCGTTCCCACACTGAAAACAGAGCAAAAGACAGTAGACATCTCCGGGAATCCCACCATAATAAAGGCACGCGGGCGGCACGACCCGTGCGTCGTGCCAAGGGCTGTGCCTATCGTAGAGGCCATGGCGGCAATGGTGTTGTTCGACCACTATCTGCTGCAACGCACCGACCGGATGTAAAAAACGATTCACTATACCAAGGCAATGCCCTGCTCTGACGTTCGAACCATAAATGGATTCCGCCAAACGGGTATTGCCATATTATAACGTGTTTACCGCAAAACAAACGGCATTCTTAAACCTAAATTGGTCGTTAGGCTTCGTAAAATTGCGTGCTTATGCTTGGCAGATAGCTTTACGCCCGGCTGAAGGCGCAGCGGGCTACGGCGAAGCCGGGTGGGAAGACAGATGACGGCAAAAGTGTGTAAGTTGGCGAAGGGACTGCACCTGACGTTACTACTTAATTATCTAATGACCGTTTTGGGTTAAAACTGCGGAACAGCCATACGGCAAGCCGTAAAATACAGACAAAATCAGTCACCTCGTAACTAATTATTTTTCAGGCAGGTTTGAATACAGCAAAAATATGTGCCTTGAATTTTAAAATATGTCCGACCTATTTCAAAATAGGTCGGACATATTTTCTATTTTCTCCAATGCGTTTTGAAAAGTTTGAAAATATTTTCTCACAAAAAAATATTTTCAAAACCACCTCTTTTTTAGAAAAAAAATTTGGACAACACATTATATATATATATATCTTTGCATCATCTGAAATAGTCTTAAGAATTGTCGCAACGCATAAATAACTAAAAATCATTTCGCCATGAAAAAATTCTTTACTTTAGCTCTTGTTTGCGTATCAATCAGTTCTTATGCGCAATTGGATATCAACGACAACGGAAACGTTGCTATCAGGACAAGCGAGACCCCTATCTCGCCGCTTAGTGTGCTGTATGCCGGAGAACCTAATGCAACCGTAGCCGCCGTAGGCACGAAAACAGCCATTTCGGCCAAGCGCAGGGGTAATTATTACGGCTGGGGATACAGTTTCTACGGGACAACCACAAGTGCGGAACGGTCTTTTAACATGGGTGTAAGGGGTGAAGCGTTCCCTGAAACTCCAATGGAAAGCGGACGCTCATACGGTGTTTGCGGAATAGCCGGAAACAGCACCGACGGATGGAACTATGGTGTTTACGGAAGTCTCAAAGGGAACAAGTATGGGGCTGGGATTTTCGGCACCACTAAAGACAATTTCGGAAGCCTGGTAGACGGGAAATACGCAGGTTTCTTTGACGGAAATACAAAAGTTAAAGGCAATTTGACTGTAACGGGCAACATTTCAGGCGTAATACTGAGCAATGCAGCACCCACTTCATCTTCACCGGCCTATAAAAGCATGAACGTGGAACAACCCAACTATTCGGAAAAGCTGTCGTCGCTTTCCACTACGGAATACTTCATTGAGGAGAAAGCTACCGCAAGCCCGCAAAGCATGTCGGCCGACTCAATGGCAGTACTTCCCGAAAAGACTATAATCGAAGAACAGGCTTTGGAGAAAGTGCACTACGGGTTATCCGTGGACGATTTGAAAGAACAGTTCCCCGAACTCGTGTATGAAAAGGAAGACGGCAGCGAAGGTGTGAACTATATAGAAATGATACCTATTTTGGTTTCTACCATAAACGAGCTGAACAACAGGATTGCGACCCTGGAACAGGAAAATGCAAAGCAAGGGAAAACCGTTTTTGAAGCAAAGGATGCCGAAAATGCCACAGGGTTGAGGATAAACGGCGAACCGTCAATCTCGCAAAACAGCCCCAACCCCTGCAACGCTTCCTCTGAGGTGTCGTGCACCATACCCGACAACACGTCGAACGCCGCAATATATATCTACGACCTCACGGGCAAAGTGCTCGACACAATACAAATCGACGGGCGCGGCACTACTACTGCAACAATAGAAACCTCCGGGCTCGCCCCGGCTATGTACCTTTACTCGCTTGTTTGCGACGGAAAAGTAATAGACACAAAACGGATGATTGTGTCCAAATGACCTTATTAAATCTTTAAACATTAAATTCTAATTGTAATTTGTTCAACTTTAAAACATAGGAATCATGAAAAGGACGACATCAAACAAATCTTTCATTATGGCATTGGCCATAATGCTTGTTGGCATGTTGTGCGGTGCTCCTGTCAAGGCATTCTCGCAGGCGTTGGACGGCGATACGGCTTACGTTACCGTTACACCAGACGCTGACGAACCATTTGCGGAAATAACCACCGGCGACATTGCAGGGCTTGACACCGCAAACTTTGCAACAGACGGCGACACGGCCTCCGTTACCTTAAAGCCTAACGCTGATGTACCGTTCACGGAAATCGACACCACTATGGTGGAAACACCCGACACGGGTACGGTTGAAACTCCCGCAGTTCCCGACGAGGACGAGGGCAGCAAAGAACCAGTCGTTGTGGACGACGCGACACTGCGGGCCATGATGGCTGAGTTCATCGAGGAAAGCAAAGTTTACAATGATTTCAACGCCATCGACTCGGCGTTCCAGGTAAGACTCGAAATTCTTAACGTGGAGACTACTATCGAAGACGTGCACTCCGTGCTGAAAGAGGAATTCGAGAAGATTAACAGCGCGGATGACATCCCCGGAATCGACTACTTCGTGAAAAAAATCATGAACTCAAACAAGTACCAGGGAGGTAGCGGTCTCGTGGGCATTGAGGAAGTAGAGGTTGACGAAGAGAAAGGCGACGGTGCCATTTACGACCTGTCTGGCATAAGACTCCCAGCCCCGCCCGAGCACGGCATTTACATCAAGAACGGCAAGAAATACCTGGCCAAGTAACGTAACATGCGCATCGTCCCTGCCCCGCACCGCAAACGGCGGCAGCCGGACAACGAAGAAGAACGGACATTAAAAAGCTCCCGCCCTGTTCAAACGGCAAGGCGGGAGCTTTGTTTTTTATTCATACGAACCGCACGTCGGAAATGACATCGGCGTTGACATAAGCGTTGAGGCGGCGCACAAGTTCAACGCGGCGCATGAAAAGATTGGAGCGCAATGCCGGCGAGAGCAGTTCGACATAAAGCGTGCGGTTGTAGATATACACTTTTCCGGTATAACGCGCCACAGCCGCGCCCATCACCTCGCTCCACGCGTTTACAAGGCGGTATTCGTTGAGCGGCGTTTCCAGGCCTTCGTTGCGCAGGAAGCGGTTCAATATACAATCTATCTGTTCTGTGTTCTTGCGTCTCATTCCGAAACCTCTCCGCCCTTTACGTTAAACAACCGATAATCGCTCTGCGTGGCAGCCAGTATGCTGTCCAAGTGGTCGCGGTTGGTGTCGGTTATGAATATCTGCCCGAAGCCGTCACCCGCCACGAGGTTCACTATCTGTGCCACTCGCCCGGCGTCGAGCTTATCGAAGATGTCGTCGAGCAGCAGCAAAGGCACGGTATGCCTTCCCACCCTCTTGAGCAGTTCGAGCTGTGCGAACTTCAGAGCCACGAGGAACGACTTGGCCTGCCCTTGCGAGCCTTCGCGGCGTATGGGATAGCCGTCAAGGCGCATGTCGAGCTCGTCGCGATGTATGCCATGCAGCGAATAACCCATAATGCGGTCCTTTACACGGTCGCGCTGTATGACGTCGAGCAGCGGGCCGCGCATACAGTGGGACGTGTACACAAGTTCCACCTTTTCCTTACCGCTCGAGACGGTTGTATAATAGTCCTGGAATATCGGAGTAAGCAGCTCGACGAAACTGCGCCGTTTGGAGAAGATTATTTCTCCTTCTGCGGCCATTATCTCCTCGAATATGGATATTACCGTCGGGTCGGGTTCGGCCTCGCCACGCAGCAAGACATTGCGCTGCTGGAGCGCACGGTTGTATTTTATGAGCGAGTCCAAATAAATATTGTCGTATTGCGAAATAACCGTATCCAAAAACTTGCGGCGTTCCTCGCCCCCACCCGTAACGAGCACGTTGTCCTGCGGCGAAACCATTACCAGCGGCACAAGCCCGATGTGCTCGGCCAGGCGCTGGTAAGGCTTGCGGTTACGGCAGAAACGCTTGCGTTTGCCGGGGAACACGCCGGCCGAGATTACCTCTTCATTCCCGTCGTCGTCCATATAAACGCCCTGTATTGCCATACTATCCTGCTCATGCCTGACCACCTGCGCATCCAGAGGGGTATTGCTGCTCCGGCAGAACGAAAGGTAATAAACAGCGTCGAGCAGGTTTGTCTTTCCCTCGCCATTCGAGCCGATGAAACAGTTAATCTTTGGCGAAAAAGCCAAATCAGCTTGCACTATATTCTTATAATTGATTACGGACAGTGAAGATATTACCATGTTACTGAATTATTTTGCAACGGCGAAGATAATCCTTTTTTGCTTTACATCGTGCCGTTAAAAAGGCCAAAAGCCGGCGCAAGTATAAAAAAAGCGCGGAAAAATTTCACCGTATTAAACGAAAAGACTAATTTTGTGCCGCTTATAACGGGCAACAAAGAAAATAAAGTATATCACATTACCGAAATGGCAAACCAAGCGAATAATAACACATTCAACGCAAACGACGCTCTGAACCGTTCAGAGGCGTTCTTAATCAAACAGAAAAACAAAATAATTATTGCGATAGCCGCAATAATAGTAATAATAGCCGGCGTGCTGCTTTACAACCGTTTCGTATCGCAACCGCGCGAGGAGAAAGCCGCAACGCTCATGACCAAAGGGCAGGAATACTTTGCCGGAGGCGACTTCCAGAAAGCAATAAACGGAGACGGAGCCGGTTTTCCCGGTTTCCTGTCGATTGCAAAGCAATACAGCAGCACAAAGTCGGGCAACCTGGCCAACCTTTACGTAGGAATATCGTTTGCCCACATGGACAAACCCCAGGACGCACTGAAATACCTTGAGGAATACGACACCGCAGGCGACGCCATGATTGAAGCCGAAGCCATTGGCGCAATGGGCGACTGCTACGCTGCCCTCAACCAGCCCGACAAGGCTGTGGAATACTTCAAGAAGGCTGCTGCAACGGCCGACAACAACTCGCTGTCGCCCGTGTTCCTGGTAAAAGCAGGCGAAGTGCTCGAAGCACAGAAAAAATACGACGAAGCCATAAGCATTTACCAGCAAGTTAAGGACGAATACGTACAAAGCGCAATACAGCAAGAGATAGACAAATACATCGAGCGCGCAACGGTAAGCAAATAACGCCTTAATTAAAGAGCATTACAGCCATGTCGAGCAATTCGTTCAACCTAATAGAAAACAGCACAGTCTCCACACCTTCTGGAATGGGAATGCGCATTGGGATAGTAGTGAGCGAATGGAACGGAAGCATAACCGGCGACCTGCAGAACGGGGCTGTTGAAACACTAAAGCAAAACGGAGTTGACGAAAACGACATTCTGATATACTCCGTGCCCGGAAGTTTCGAACTAATCTACGGCTGCGCGCAGTTGGCCAAAAGCGGTAAAGTAGACGCCGTAATAGCAATAGGCTGCGTGATTCGCGGCGACACGCCCCACTTCGACTATATATGCCAGGCTGTTTCGAGCGGCTTGTCGCAACTGAATGCAGAGGGCGATGTGCCGGTAATCTTCGGGCTTCTTACGACAAACAGCCAGGAACAGGCAGAAGAACGCTCGGGCGGCCTGCTTGGAAACAAAGGCGAAGAATACGCGGTAACCGCCATCAAGATGGTAGGATTCTCGCGCAAGATAAAATAACAGCAAGTGCTGCATACGGGCGGCAAATAAGCCAAAACTGCCGCACAACGACGGCAACCGCATGCGAGCGGTTGAACAAACGAACAACAAGATACAAGAAAATAAGGGCAAATTCCAGAGTGGCCAAATGGGGCAGACTGTAAATCTGCTGGCGTACGCCTTCGGTGGTTCGAATCCATCTTTGCCCACAAAGCGTCCCGAGTCGTCAAGGCTCGGGACGCTTTGTTTTATGACGCCACGAAAAAACCGCAACTTCTAACCCGACATACTGCACGCCTTGTTGTAATTACGAAAACCTCTGTCCCGGTTTGTCCGTATAAAAAAGCACAGTTTTCATCCCCGCCCAAACCCCGCTAAAAATATGTCTGAGATATTTTAAAATATGTCAGACATATTTCGAAATATGTGCCTTGTATTTTTTATTTGCTCCGGAATGGTTATAATAAACTGTGTTTCAGTTTTCATTATCACGCCCCGAAAATGTCCGTTTTTCCGCCCCGTTTTGCAAACATTCCCATGTCCTGTGCTCCGCGCGGCAAGACACTGGCACAAGCGGGCACGTATATAGAAAATTATCCTTAATTTTGCAGAATAACATTAGAAATACACGAAAAACAGCAGTTACATGAATTGCTACCTGTCGCATAACTACCGCGATTTCGTACATGCGGGCACGAAATCGAAGAACTATGTGGAGCACGTGCTGCAAGGCATGGGATTCAAGAACGTAGCCTTGCCTCAAACCCACTTCCACAACAAGATTCTCGGATTCTTCGCCACACTGGCCGGAGTGCTGATTGCCCCGTTCCGCCTGCACCGCGGCGATGTGCTGGCACTGCAATACCCGCTGAAGAAATACTACGTATTCGTATGCCGCTGCGCACACATGCGCGGAGCCAAGGTAGTTACACTCGTACACGACCTCGGCAGTTTCCGTCGCAAGAAACTCACGGCCGAAAAGGAAATGCGCCGCCTCGCGCATTCCGACTACATCATCATACACAACGAGAACATGAAACGCTGGATTAACGAGCACGGCCGTACCGAAGGCGTGGGGATACACTGGATGTTCGACTATCTGGAAGAAGCCAGTGCGCCTGTACGCAAAGCCCCTGCAGGAAGAATATCGGTGCTGTACGCAGGTTCGTTGCCGCGTAAAAAGAACGCCTTCCTGTACACGCTTGCCGAAAACGAGCACAGCTACGACCTGGAACTGTGCGGACGAGGACTGAACGCAGCCGAGATAAAAGCGTCGTGCGTACACTATCACGGCTTCGTGTCCGACGTAAAACTGATAGAAAACGATAAATTCAACTACGGACTTGTGTGGGACGGCGCGTCGCTCGACGAATGCGAAGGCCCGTATGGCGAATACCTCCGCTTTAACAACCCGCTCAAAGCCTCGATGTACGTGCGCTGCCACCTGCCGCTCATCGTGTGGGAAAAGGCGGCCATCGCGCCGCTCGTGCGTAAGAAAGGAATAGGAATATGCGTTCCTACTCTGCGCAACCTCGACCAGTTGCTGCAAAGCATTCCGGCTCAGCAGTACGACGAAATGGAGAGAAACGTCATTGCATGGAGCAAAGAGCTAAAAAACGGTGCATGCACGCGAAAAGCATTCGAAGAAGCCCTGGAATGGCTAAAAGAAAACAAGTGAACTGACACAAAACCCATGAAGCATAAAAAATCCGGCCCCTTTGGAGCCGGATTTTGTTATCTGTCGCTTCCGAACAGCGGCCATGCGTCGGCCAGCGCCTGCATTGACGGGAACACAACGCCTGCCCCTTCGTTCAAAAGCATTTGAGGGTCGAGAGGGCCGGTATTCACCGCTATTGTAAACACCTTTGCCGCCACGGCTGCCCGCACTCCTAACGGCGCGTTTTCGATAACAACAGCTTCGTTAGGCTTCACGCCGCATTTGTCCAACCCTTTGAGATATGGGTCGGGAGCCGGTTTGCCGCGCGGCGTATCATGGCTCGACACAACAAGGTCCTTATTGAAAAAACCGTGATACCCGTTGTCCAAACGGTTTAAAAGCGATTCCTGCCCGCTTCCGGTTACAACGGCAATGGTAAGTCCCTGTGCCTTTAGCTTTGACAATAGCGTTTCTGCCCCGGGCATACGCGGAGCTTCAGGAAAGGCATTGAAAACCTCGCACTTGCGGGCGTATATATCCGACTTCTCCTTGTCAGTTGCATTCCTGCCCCAAAACCTGTTGGCAAAGATGTCAATAGTGGAGGCGCCCGTCCTACCTTCGTGCAAATAAGGTTCCGACGGCTCTATCGGCAACCCGTATTCGCCACAAACCTGCGCCCACGCCTTGGCATGATATGGCATGGAGTCGAACAACACGCCGTCCATATCGAAAAGTACGGCTTTGAGGTTAAAATCCCCAAAGCCGTACTTAGTAAGGTATTTGTCTATTTCTTTTTCCAACATAAAATTACTCTGCTATTCTTGCGCGGATTGCTTCGCTTTCCTTTTCATAACCGGGTTTGTTGAGCAAAGCGAACATGTTCTTTTTGTAAGCTTCCACACCGGGCTGGTTGAAAGCATTAACGCCGAGAATATTTCCGCTTATGCCGCACGCACGCTCAAAGAAATAAATCAGCTGGCCTATATAGCGCTCGCTCAACTTGGGAACAATCACGCGTATGTTGGGAACTCCACCGTCTACATGCGCCAGGCGCGTTCCCAACTCGGCCATCTTGTTTACTTCGTCAACGCGGCGGCCTTCGAGGAAGTTCAGCCCGTCGAGATTCTCCTCGTCGTGCGGGAAAAGAACCCTGTGGTTGGTTTCCTCGACGCTAAGCACTGTCTCGAAAATTGAACGTTCTCCTTCCTGAATCCATTGACCCATGGAGTGCAAATCAGTAGTGAAATCGACTGAAGCAGGGAAAATTCCTTTGTTATCCTTGCCTTCGCTCTCACCGTACAACTGCTTCCACCACTCGGCTATGTAATGCAGTTTTGGTTGGAAATCGGCCAGAATTTCAACCTTCTTGCCTTTTGAATAAAGTGCGTTACGAATTGCTGCGTACTGCTCGCTTATGTTCTCTTCGAAAGGAACATCTGCGCCGGTGGACTTTTCTATGTCGCGTGCACCTTCAACAAGTTCGTCTATATCGAAACCAGCACATGCTATGGGAAGTAATCCCACAGGAGTGAGCACCGAGAAACGACCTCCTACATTGTCGGGAATAACAAAAGAAGTATATCCTTCCTTGTCAGCCGTTACACGTGCGGCACCGCGCTTTGCGTCGGTTATGGCCACGATTACCTTGCGGGCAACTTCTTTGCCGCGCTGATCCTCGCACTGCTTCTTAAGCAAACGGAAAGTGAGAGCTGTTTCGGTAGTCGTGCCCGATTTGGAAATGTTGATAACTCCGAATCTACGGTCTTTGAGGTATTCTGTAAGTTCGGCAAGATAATCTTCGCTTATGCTGTTTCCTGCAAAAAGTATTGTAGGATTATTGTTGTCATTCTTGAGCCATTGCAACGAGTTGGAAAGTGCTTCGATAACGGCGCGCGCTCCGAGATAGCTTCCGCCTATTCCTGCTACGACGATTGTATCGCATTCTTTCCGCAACACTGCGGCGCAGTCTTTTATTGCCTGAAGGTCTGCGTCGGTTATCGAAGTCGGCAGGTTCAGCCAACCAAGGAAATCATTGCCGGGGCACGTTCCTGCCTCGAGCGATTTCTGTGCTTCTTTAGCTTTCTGCTGCATTTCTGCAAATACTTCGTCTTTTACAAACGACTTTGCATTTGTGATGTCCAAACTTATTTTCTTCATAATGCTTGAATTTATGATTTTATTATTCTTATCGTAACGAATCAGTAAGCAAACCTATTTCTACCGCCGGCGACACGCGCTCGTACAGTATGTTGTACACCGCGTAAAGGATAGGCATGTTCACATAGAAGTGCTTGTTTATTTCGTAAAGGCACTTGGTGCCGTAATATCCCTCAGCCACCATATCCATTTCGATTTGCGCATTCTTAACGCTGTAACCTTTGCCCACCATTGTGCCGAACTCGCGGTTACGGCTGAAATTGGAATATCCTGTAACGAGCAAATCGCCGAGATATGCCGTTGCATCCACGCAGCGTTCTATAGGATACACCGCACGCAGGAAACGGTTCATTTCGATTATCGCATTCGAAGTCAGCACTGCCTGGAAATTATCGCCATAATTCAAACCTTTGCAAATGCCTACCGCTATGGCGTACACATTCTTCAAAACTGTGGCGTATTCTATGCCCACAACGTCGTCGTTTACCGAAGTCTTTATGTAATTGTTCGAAAGCACAGCGGCCAATGCCTCGCCCTTGGCTCGGTCCAGGCAACCGATTGTAAGATAAGTAAGACGGTTGAGCGCTACTTCCTCTGCATGGCTCGGCCCGCTTATTACCGCAAGGCTATCATCTGGAACGTTGTATATCTGTCTGAAATATTCGGTTACAACAAGTTCTTCTTCAGGAATGATTCCTTTTATTGCGGTAACTACGAACTTGTCGTTAAGTTTTACATGCAGTTTTTTCAGCACTTGTTTGAGATAAGGCGACGGCGTTACGAATATTACTGTATCGCTTTGCTCTACTATTTCGTTTATGTCGTTGCTGAACGTTATCTTACCGGTATCAAACTTGACGCTGGTAAGATATGAGGGATTATACCCCAAACGTATGAATGCGTCGATATTTCCCTGCCGGCGGATATACCAATTTAAATGGTCCGCCTTTTCGAGAACTATCTTGGCTATCGCCGTAGCCCAGCTGCCGCCGCCTATTATGGCTATTTTTCCACAATCTGACATAACACTTGCTGCTCCGGACATATTAATACGACTTCACTGCTCATCCCGCAACGCAGGAAATTTTCACGCGTTCAGTTTTTCCAGCCACGTTTCCACTTCGGACACGCTTGGCTTTGCAACATCGAGCTTATACTTCTTTATAACCTCGCCTATCTGCATTTGCAGTTTCTGCGGGTTTACCTCGCGCATGTCGCCAACCGTATTGTAGCCTGACTTCTGCAGTATGGGAATCAACTCTTCGGCTATGCCGAGAGCCGTATATTTTTCATTCGAATCACGCTGCGGTTTCTTTTCGGGTCTCATTTGCGGGAAGAACAGCACTTCCTGTATCGAAGACTGCCCGGTCATGAGCATTGCCAGCCTGTCGATACCTATACCTATTCCCGAAACCGGCGGCATTCCGTATTGCAGCGAACGCAGGAAATCCTGGTCGATGAACATGGCCTCGTCGTCGCCCTTTTCGCTCAGGCGCAACTGCTCCTTGAAGCGTTCTTCCTGGTCTATCGGGTCGTTAAGCTCACTGTAAGCATTCGCAAGCTCCTTGCCGTTCACCATGAGTTCGAAACGCTCGGTAAGGTTGGGATTGTCGCGATGTTTCTTTGTTAGCGGGCTCATCTCGATAGGATAATCTATTATAAAGGTAGGCTGTATGTAAGTGCCTTCGCAGAACTCTCCGAAAATCTCGTCTATCATCTTGCCCTTGCCGAAAGTCTCGTCCACGCTGTCGAGCTTCAGTTCCTTGCATATAGCCCTTATTTCGTCTTCTGTCTTGTCGGTAAGGTCGTAGCCTGTTTTCTCTTTAATCGAGTCGAGCATGGTGACACGTCGGTAAGGAGCCTTGAAGTCTATTTCCTTTCCGTCCACTACGACCTTGGTCGTACCGTTCACGTCAAGCGCAATCCTTTCCAGCAGCTTCTCGGTATAGCACATCATCCACTTGTAATCCTTGTATGAAACATAGAGTTCCATGCAAGTAAACTCGGGATTATGGTTCTTGTCCATGCCTTCGTTGCGGAAGTTCTTTGAAAATTCATAAACTCCCTCGAATCCGCCCACGATGAGCCGTTTGAGATAAAGCTCGCAGGCTATGCGCAGGTACAGGTCAATGTCCAGCGCGTTGTGGTGCGTTATGAACGGGCGGGCGCTCGCGCCGCCGGGGATAGGTTGCAGTATTGGTGTCTCGACCTCTGTATATCCGTCTGCGTCGAACTGTGCGCGCATACTCTTGTATATCTGCGCACGTTTAAGGAATGTTTCCTTTATGCCAGAGTTAACCACAAGGTCAACATAACGCTGGCGGTATCGCAGCTCAGGGTCGTCGAAACGGTCGTATTCCACACCGTCTTTCATCTTCACTATCGGCAGCGGCTTAATGCTTTTCGAAAGGAGCTTCAGTTCATCGGCACGCACGGAAATCTCTCCCGTCTGCGTGCGGAATACCTCGCCTTTAACTCCCACAAAGTCGCCAATATCGAGCAACCGTTTGAAAACCACGTTATAAAGGTCCTTGTTTTCATCCGGGCAAATATTGTCGCGGGTTACATACACCTGAATCCTGCCTTTCGAGTCCTGAAGCTCGAAAAAGCTGGCCTTGCCCATCACGCGGCGGCTCATAAGCCGTCCTGCTATACTGACGTTGCGGGCGGGGGCATTGTCGTCAAAACTTTCTTTTATTTCAGTTGAAAAAGCATTCGTTGGAAATTCGGCTGCAGGATAGGGCTCTATGCCCATCTTGCGCAATTCCGCCAGGCTCTCGCGGCGGTTGAGCTCTTGCTCGCTGAGTTCTAAAACATTCATGTTTAAAAGCCTTGTAATTTGTATGCAAAAGTACTAATTCTTTCCGACATTCCCAACTCCTGCAGAGGCAACTCGCCCGCCGCATGCGAAAGAACATGCTTTTTGTGCTCGGAACTGTAATTTTCCATAATTCCCCGACGGGGTTCGTGCCTTGTTCGAAACGGGTGTAAGGAGCAAAGAAAAATTATCTCTGAGATATTTTTTGCGGCAGGCCTTAACCCTTCGAACGCACGAAGACAATTTTTTCATACCCGGAACAATAAATCATGCACCGACGATGTTACATGATTGTAGGCCGAATAGCTTTTGCGTATTTATAAAGCGCGGCCTGCAACAACCTGAATCGTCCAACCAAGAACAATAAAAGCCAAGAAAACGAAATTAAAGTTGGCATTAATTTATGCCATCGTCGCAGGATTCAGTTTAACTCTTGCCGTTTCATGCGGCAACAAAAAATCTCCGGACATAAAAGCGCAAGAAAACAGCGTTGCAACAAAGCCCAAAACCGACACCGTAAAACTTGTAAGCAGCCTCGAAGAGCTGTATTCGTATTCTCCCCGATACACTGTAATAGAAAAATGCGACCTTTCGCACCTCGGCTTAAAGGAAATACCCGCCGTATGGCTGTACAATATAAAGAAGTTGGATTTGTCGCATAACGACTTGCGCTTTTTCGACTCCTACGACTTCCTTCTGCCCAAAAGTATTGAGGAGCTGAACATCAGTTACTGCAACATAGGCAGATTCCGGCACAAAGACTTCAGCAGGGAAAGGATGTACATATATCCCACCTATTTGGTAAAGATAAAGCTAAATTTCAAAGAGAAAGACTTTCCACACCTCAAGAAGCTAAACGCGTCGTACAACAGAATACGGGAACTGAAAGTACCCGAATATACAGAAGTGGCGGATACCAACTACAACAAATGCAGGAACATCGTCAACAAGGTGCGCGCAAACGCCGACACGAACAAAACCATCCGGCGCGACACCGTAAAGCTGGTAAAAAGCCTGGAAGCGCTGTACGAACTTGCACCCAACACCGTAATAGAGACTTGCGACCTCTCGGGACAAGGACTTACCAAGCTGCCTGTACTGCGCCCTTACAATATAATAAGACTCGACATATCAGACAACGATTTCAGCAACCTTTCAAAAGAGGAGGCAACACAGGAAAGATTCATTGCCATGCTGCCCGAAAGCCTTGTAGAGCTCGACATGAGCAACTGCCATTATTGCGATTCGCTCTTTAAAGCAAGAAAGGATAAATGGTCCAACGGCATTGAAGTAGTTTTTCCCAAGGCCCAACTGCCGAACATCAGGAACATAAACATACAAGGAAACAGCTTCTGCAATATTCTCTTCACCGCACCCGTCGAACAGATTAACGCCGCAAGAAACAACCTTCTGTCAATACTCATATATACAAAGACGGTAAAGTATCTCGATGTTTCGTACAACTGGAAAATGCACAACGCCATCGGCATCCAGCCCCAAAGCATCGAAACAATAAAACGGGACAGCTGCGCAAGGGGTAAGGAACTGATAAAAAAGAAAGGGAAGTAACGAGAATCAGAACGTCCTGCCCGTTTAACGGCGAGATTTATTTAGTAGGGAGCCGCGAACCCATAGGCGGCACACGCTCCCGGGATTCCACATCCCAAAACCAATAGATTCCTGAAGCGCACGGAACAGAATAAAAATGGACTGCCTTGTTTCCAAGACAGTCCATTTTCCTTTCATCCTTTATTTTTTAACCCTGCGGAGAGAGGGGGATTCGAACCCCCGAAACGGTTTCGCCGTTTACACGCTTTCCAGGCGTGCCTCTTCAGCCACTCGAGCATCTCTCCATGCGTTACGCTACACGGATTTCCGTATGCTTTCGCAAAACCGACTGCAAAAATAATCTTTCTCACGCTATTATCAGCAAAAAAGCCATACTTTTTACATTTTACCCCCAATTTAAAACCCAAATCGGTCGTCAGGCTTCGTCAAATTGCGTGCTTATGCCT
>ULVW01009252.1_pt1 | contig 14788 bp, 26 predicted proteins | sample 1959801 | NCBI WGS metagenome assembly ULVW01 (sample SAMEA4835796, study PRJEB28245) | human gut metagenome | biome: gut microbiome; material: fecal sample | place: Denmark | collected 2008
AAACAAAGTATATTTATAAGGGTGAAGAAATTTTACACAGTACGTTTATTTCTCTATGTCGAAAAATTGGTGTAAATGGTGGGAGAAAATTTACTACTTTGGAGAAATTGCAGCAAGAAGCAAACAAAGGAAACGAAAAAGCGATTGAACTATTATCAAATTTGCAAATACAATGAATAGGGTGTATAAATGGATAGTTGACGGGCTGGAGTTCTCCAGCCTGCAAAAAGCAAAGCAATTTTGCAGGGAAAATAAAACAGGTGCAACCGGTATTTATGGAGTTGACAGGAACGGAAATAATGTAACTTTTACACCTATTGAAAATACAAAGCGCGGTATCTCCTTTGGAAAATCCTACAAAATAAATGTAAACAATACACTTTAATAAACTATAAAACAATAAAGTTATGAAAATGAAAGCTATACAAGTAATATTAGAGGCGTTGAAAGTGATATTTATTTCTTTTATTATCGCTCTTATTATCCTATTTGTTGATAAAGAGAACGTTTTACACGTTATCTTATCTATTCCTATTATTTTGGTTTTACTTTATATTTTGATCGAAAAATCATTTATAAGTAACAAACAAAACAAAGAAAAATCATCAAATTAACCTTTCTTAACTATAAAACCTTTGGTATGTAACATTAAAGTGTTACATTTGTATATCAAAAAACAAGTAATAACATAAACAAATAAAGATCATGAGAACAAAAGAACAAATTTTTGAATTTATTGCCACTGAACTGAAAAACAACAATACTATTGTTGTAGCAACTTTGGGCAATGGAGGTGGTGGATTAACCCTATTACAGGGTGATTGTGCAGAATTTATTGAGGAGCTTAAAACCTACTCTTTTGACGGAAAAGTGAAAGGCTGTCCAGACATAATCGAAAGCGAATATGTAGAAGCAACAAGCGAAATATATCAGTTTTCCGGGAACGACGGGTACAAAGTACAAATTTTAACTTATTAATAAAGCAACTAATAGGAGATATTAAAAATGAAAGCAACTAATAATAACACAGATACTTTATTTATGGAAATTTTTGTAGAATTGTTGGCAATTGCAAAAACATACTTCCAAAAACTTTTTAAAAACGAAAAACCGGGCGTATATACATTGAAAGACGTTTACGCCTATATCGCAAACTGCGAAAGCCTTGAAACAAAGCAAGGAAAAGCAGAAAGACTAACAGAGAAAGAAAAAGAACAAGCGACAAAATACTACACAAAAAGTCCTTATTATTCAAATATTGATTCTTTTTTTATAAATAGCGTGTCTTATGTATGTAAGGTGTCTAATAATATTGTCTCTATTGAAAAAGACAATTTTAAATGCAGTTTTGATATAGTCAAAGTGTTTGAATATTTGGAAAGGTTCAAACAGTTGTCCGGCGCCAAAGAAAAATTAGAATTTGTCAAAGAAGGAAATCAGGTACAAGAAAGCGAGGATAATTGTATTTGTTCTTTTGATATTGTATTTAATAAGAAAGACAAAACGTTTCTAACTGTAAAAACCAAAAATTCAAGTCGATATATTGATAACAATATTTTGATAGATATAAATTTAAGCAAAATATATGTTACTGATTCTTTTATCTGCAAAAGTAGAAATGTGAAAATATCCAATTTTTCCGGTGTTTGGGGTAAGCATGTATGTATATCTTTTGATATCTTTAAAAAGTTGGTAGGGAAAGAATGTCATATTATTGTTGGTAGCGACGACAAAGAGGGACAAATAGTCGTAACGATCGTAACGGATAAAGGTGAAATATTTGAGTGTCGTTACAATGATTTCGATAAGAATGTAAATATAGAGGGCGTTTACCCTATTTTATACAAGGAATTAAAATTGACAGTTAAGGACAGCAAACAGTTCACAAAGGACTTAAAAACTATATCTAAAGTTTCGAAATTTGTTTCTTTTGAGATAGAAAAAGGATCAGACCGATTAAGAGTGAATTATATCACAGAATTAGGAATAGGAGACACAGATGGTAAATACGGAGAATTGTTTGTACAATTGTCTGAACCGTCTAATTTTAGTTATAGATCAGATAATACTTTAAGTAAAGTACTTTCTTGTCTGGACGGTTGGAACGGCGAAATATATTTTACAAAAGAATATAGTTATTGTAAACTTTCTTTTGTCTCTGACAACTGTGACAACTGTTTTATGATTGATAACAAAATTAATTATTTTAATTCAATTAGAGATGAGAACGATTATTTCCCGGATAAGTTAACGTCTGTTTATTGTGGAAAAGAAACAAAAGAACCGGACACAGATATTAAGCCTGTAGGAACGTCGGAAAATAAAAATGATACAAACCTACAGGAGAGCAAAGAAAGTGCTGCAAACGTAACGGAAACAAGCGAAAAAGAATATTTTACCGGGTGTTCTTTAGATGGAGTGATAGAATATTTGAATAGCAAAGGTTTGAGTGTCACTATAGACAAAGACAACAATATTTTTTGTGTCTCCAAAGACGGTGATAGCCTTATACGTGAGGTTCGCGTTTGGGCTTACACAGAAATTTTAGAGATAAACACAAAAGTAGGCGTTCATATAGAAAAGGATATAAATACAAGCATTCCTTTCTCTGATTTTTTGGAGCAATCTTTGATAAATTTAAAAAGACATGCTACAAACAAAGTATTTTTCTTTCTGGAGAAAGACGGTTATAGTTGGGAGCAACCGAACGCACAAACATTCCACCTATTCAAGAACGGAAAAGAAAAGACGTTTAAAGACGAGTTTGAAGCATATAACTTTGTCCGAGACAAAGAGAATAAAAGTTATTTTGACTTTAATGTCTCTGACTATACGGATGATATGATAGAAGTAACCGGACTTGACCTAGAAAGTATCACGTCTAAAGTAAAACAGGATAGCCCAAAAGAGTTAAAAGTTATACAGGATATAAAGCTATATGATAAAACCGGGAAAATAGTGTTTACTTATGGTGATGGAAACACAAACACTATAGTAGAAGCAACTTTCAACGGTGATAGTGTGCTGCAAAGTGTTTTGCAAAAGATAAACGAAAGCATGTAACGCTATGATCCGGTTAAACAAATTCCTTTCCTTGTTTGTCTCTAAAAAAGTAGACAAGGAAAGAGTAAAAGGAAAGAATAGAATGAAGTATCACACAAGAGACAGCATTAAGTTTGTGACACGGAAATATGACGCCAGCATACCGTGTTTCTATTTGAACAAATCTGTGAATATTGTGAAAGTGCTTTTGTTAAACGATTCAAGGAAATTACAAGGTTTTTTCTGTAAAGGATATTTTGTGAAGAATATCCTAAAGAAAAACAAAAAGAAATTTTTGCCGGGCAACTTTTATCAGTTCCTTTATAAATTGGTATATGTCGGCTACAAAATAGAAAACGGAGAAAGACTGAAAATGTATCAGCTTAAAGAGGTTGCATATTTTGAAAGTGTTTAGCCTTTCCAAAGAAAAAGATTTGTATATCTTTGCTATGTGTAGAAAATTTTATGTTTGCTATATTATTAGTTTAGCTATCCAATTGGTATTTAGTAGTTTAATTAGTTTATGTTATTATTTTGTCCTTACCGGTACGCGATGTATAGGTAAGGACTTTTGTTTTTGTCCTTTCTTTAGTGTAGCTTTGCCATATAATAACCATTAAATTTTTGTCAAAATGAAACTACAAAAGTCTGTAGACAAACCTTCTATAGTTTGCGATAACTGTAGATACAGAATCGAATGTCCCTATGTGGACAAATCAGAATGTTTTGAATATAATAGTGCACAGCTTTCTAAATCTCAAATAGAGGAATTGAATAATGAAGAAGGGGAAACAACTTACTAATAAAGATTTACCGGCTATTTCCCAAAAGGACTTTGTGGAAATAATAGAACAAGCTCCAGAAGTGATCCAGACCGCTTCCAGTGAATTGAAAAACGCTTTTGTTGCTTTGGAAACGGCGGAAAGGGCTCTCTCTGAATCGTCTTACCGTTTCTTTGTCTTTGAAGGCAAGGACGGGGAGGAGATTACAGCCGATTTGAAAAGCTATTCAGCAAAGGGTTTTATCCTTCGTCACGGCGGAAAGGAATCGGACGTAAAGAAAGCACAACGGCACAAAGAAATGTATGTTATACCTCTCATAGAAGAAATAAAGAGGTGCAAAGAGGTATTTAACGATATTTACCGGAAAGAAATGCTTTCATCTGTTACGCCGGAGATCATGACCTATATCGTGAAACTGTTTGGGGAGATGAACGGCGTTGATGATGTCCAGAAAATCCTAAAGGAAGAAAAGAAGATAAAACTTACCCAAAAGGAACTGCAAGCCATCTTTGCCAAAAAGAAAGCGGAAATCGAAAGTAAACGTGCCGTGTTTCTTGCCTCCTCCAACCAATACAAGGTAGCAACGGAAGCCGGACGACTACAGATCATTAACACTATCATAATAGACCTACAGCACCGGTATCAAAAATACCTTGCAGAAGAAAAGGAAGAAAAGGCATTGATATTCGAACGGGAAATAAGAAACATGCTGGAGCAAGCCCGGAAAGAAGTAAAGGGAAATGAACTAAAGCTGACTGTAGACGGGAAAATAGATATTGTCGCTACTTTGCACGGACAGGAAAACGTTTCTCGTGTATTCCGTACACTTCCCATCAACTCTATTATAATAGGTCTTGTCGCTGCAAAATCAGGTCTTGACCCCACTGTATTGGTGCATCAGCTTGCAACAAGCTACTATAAGGACTTTAACGGCTTCAATAAAACTATTCTGGGTAGGGAAAAGATCATGCTTCCGGGTGATCTGATCCGTGCGGCCAATTGGGAAGAGCTGGAAAAGCAAAACCAGAAGTTCCTGGACAAAATGACGCCTTATGAAGTACAGGAAGCTACCTACATAGATGACGAAAGAAAAGCCTCTGTAAAGGACAGATTAAAGGCTTTACGGCTTAAATAAGAAAGGGAGGCTATGACGAACAAGGAAAGAAAGATAAACCTCTATGTAAAAAGAGTGGAAAGGTTTAACGAGCTTTGCCCCTCCAATGGTTTCCTGTGGGGAAGCACGATCATAAAACCCATCACAAGGCGGAATTTGAAAATAGCTCTGTCGGAAGAAAAAGAAGAAAGCATAGACCGGAAGATAAAAGGAGTAGAAAAGTTTATAAAGTATCTGGAAGGTGATGCAGGCAGTGATGGAAGGAAAAGAATGCTGCCGGAACTGAAAAAGTATCTGGTAAACGTAAAGGACGCGAAAATAAAAATATCCCCATCTATAAAAGTATTTGTAAACGGGGATATGAGATCACGTCTGTCTCTTTTGGAAAAGAAAGACGGGAAATGGACTGTATCGGATTATAGGGGAACGGTACTGAAATTGAAAAACCAGGAATCAGCCCTTCAAAGAGAAATCCTATTTAGACTAAAAGCAAAATACGACCGGTCGATCATACCCAATACAAAAACCATTTTCCGGGCTTATTCTTAACCCAGATACACCTCTCCATGAAGTTCGGGATATTTGGAATCACGCATAATGTTCCGTACCTTTGTCTTTGTCCAAGCAGGAACAGCATTCTTTACCGGAATGATCATAGGTTTCTTTTTGGGAGTTTCAATATTCTTCTTTTCGTAAGGCATACTATTAGTTTTTAAAGACGAAAGGGCTAAGAACCGATTTTTACAGATTGTGTTCAAAACCCTTTCTTGATTAACGTAATTTACTAACAACGAGATTGTTAATGTACCTACTCTGTTAAGGATTTTCGGCGTCCTCCTTTATTAAAACTTAGATTTATTTATAGAGGAATTTAGAATAGATTTTTGCTATTTCATGCTCTCACCTCCTTTCTTTTAATGGGTTTGCAACTCGATTAACTATAAACAATTATACAGGTATATATTTCTTACTCAATTGTGATCCAAATATCTTCTCCTTTGTTCTGTGCTTCTTTTAGAATAGCAACAAGTTTTTGTTCATAAGGTGTGGAGTTGATCACTTTCCCTTTCACCTTGTTTTCCCCCACAAGAATACAGCCGGAGCTATCCTTGTCTGTATTCCCTCTGTGGATTCTAATACCCTCAAAATGAGGGACGTCCAGCAATAAGGGTAGTTCTCTTTTAAACCGGGGAGACATATTTACAACAACTTTGTATCGTCCGTAAGGAATAGCGGATTCGCCATATACTTTTGTTTCCCCGTTGTCAAATTTACCGGACTTGTTCTTGTCTCTTACACGATCTTCCAAGGTGTCACAAAAATAAGTCTCATCAATGTACATCTTTCCTATTGTATAGGGATAATCAATAGGTGTTATTCTTTTTACTTTAATCTCCACAATCAATTGATTTTTAAAAGTTTATAATAAATCAAGCATGTCTTCTACTGTCATTTCCTTTAGGTTTATGTCGGGATATTCGTCTTTGATCAGTTCGTCTATGTATTCTACATCTTCAAACTTTTCCTGCTGAATCAAGAGATTTTTAAATCCTATGAGATAGTTAAGTCTTACAGAATCAATTCTTGAATCTATTGCCATGCAGTAGTGTTTCAAGTTCTTAACTCTCAACCAAAGAACAAATACAGTCCCCAATAGGAAAACCGTTATTATTCCCAGTAATACAATGCAAATTGTCGAAAATTCCATATCTTTTATTGTTTGTAAGCCATTTTTTCTAACTCCACAGTAGTTATATTCTCCGGGATTGTTTTAAGGCGTTTATAACGTCCTCTTTCAATCCGTTCTATAAATCCCGCTCTGTAAAGATAGGTAATAGTTTTTCTAAGTGTACCGTTAAAGAATAAATTACATCTCGACACATCGTAAAACTCAAAAGGGCGATCTATTGAATTGATATGTCTAATAAGTTTTTGAAGCTCTGTTTCTTTCTTTCTGCTCATGTCTTGTTGCTTTTAAATTGTACTTGTGAAAAGTAGGGAAAGATTATTTTCCCAAACCATCTTTCCCTTGCGAATCATCTAACTTAAATTACTATGGAAAATACAAAAACTGTTTCTTATTCTATCATATAACCGAATATATGCTTTATAACTTCTACTGTCCAGCCGTTACCCAGCATCTTGTATTGTTGAGTGTTGCTGCATTGCCATTTGTACCACTCAGGAATGGTTTGCAATTTTGCACATTCAGTAGGAGTAAGTCTTCGTATGCGGAAATTATCTAATATAGCATGGCTTCCGCAACTCATGTTTGCCAAAACCGCAGGGGATATTCCTTGTGGATCATATATCCTGTTCTGTTGTCTTGGTTGTTTCCCAAATTCATTTGTTTTGTTCAACTGGATTACTTTTCTTGAAGGAATACTTACCAAATCATATACGCCTTTTTCACCTACTCGTATGGTTTGGGATTTGTCAGAAGGTTTTCTTATGTCTGCACCGAACCCGTTTTTCTTTTCTTTGTTTCTTTCTTTGTGAAGTTCGATCCCTTTAAGAGCCTTTTCAGAAAGAAAGAAGTGTTCATCCACTTCATCTTCCAATATATCTCTTAAAAACAATCCTTCATCTTTAGGTTGCGGAATGTTTCCGCCATTTATGTTCGTCCAATATATCCTTTTCCTGCTTTGAGCAGATACAAGAGATGAATTAATATGGATTCCTTGCGTTCCAATGGCTTTATTAAAAACAGACTCCCATTTCTTTCCCATTTCTACATTTTCCAATAGAAACAATATATTGGGGTTGTATTCTCTTATTTCTGTAAGTATTCTCATGTACTCCCAAAATAAATAGGATTGCCCTTCAAATTCAAAGCCTTGTTCTTTTAGTTCAATGTATTGATCGAGCGATAGGATTTCAATATTTTCTTTTGTGCAAAGACCTTTTCTTGACCCTATGAAAGATAGGTTGGTACATGGCGACCCTCCTATTAATAAATCAATGGGTTGTAAATCCAATACATTTACTTTCCTAACATCTCCCACCTGTATTGTATTCGGGAAATTTAGTTGAGTTTGTTTAATAGCAAACTTGTCTATCTCGGAAGCATAATAAGTGTCAATGTGAATATTCAGTTCCTTTAATGCTATTTGTCCGCATGACATTCCATCAAATAAACTAAGTACATTCATGGCATTAATCTATTTCTATGTATGTTTCCAATTCAGTCAATGTAACTGATTTTATCACTAAATCTTCAATATCCGACAGAAAATCAAAATACAACTTTGTTCTTTCGATAGCTTCTGTGTCGGAATTTGATCGAACTATTAAAACAACTTTCTGCATTTTTACTTTTCCTTTAGGAGTTGTCTCCGGGTAATAGGAAACGACTTTGAAAAATTTCTCTCCCTCTCCTACTACAGAAATAATGTCTGTTTCCTTGATAGGAGAAATCCTAAAATCTTCATTTGTTTCTTTGCTTCCCCAATCAGTAGTGATCGCTTCTACTTCCGTATAGGTGTAAGCCCTGACAAGAATAGTTCTTTTAACAGGTATTCTTGGCGGTTTAAAACCGTCTGGATTGTCTGTCCAGTAATTTATAGTTGATTCGAAATACATACTGTCATTAGATTAATGATTGTAAAATAATTCCTTTTGTATAATCACACCCTTCGCTACCTCTTGGAATAATAACAAAATTCTTGGACGGTGATTCCATTTTGAAATTGTAGGTTATCTCCGGGTCGGGAAGGAAAGATGCTTTTTCTATGTATAAAAACTTTTTGGCTTTCTTTCTCCATGCGGAAAAATCATAAGAAAAAAGTGGTATTCCTTCTGCCGATAATAAAGATATCCAGTTTCCCCACATATCCATCACAAGAAGTCCTGCCGTTGCTTTGAAACTGTCGCCGGTATTCAAAGTAAAATTCATTACATGGTTGTAATCATCTTTGATACACTCTGCAAGTTCCCTTCCAAATTCTGAACGATTTTTTAAAGTGACTGCAAGAGTGAGATGCCCGGTTTCGTATATTTCGTCACATCTCATGGCTCTTGCATCACTATCTAAAGCAACAAGGACATCTTTTGTAATCCCGTCATTCTTCCCCATCTTCCTTTTTGTTAGGGATAAGAAGAACGGACGGTACACCATTGCAACCTTGATTCAAAGGAATTTCATTCCATTTGCCTTTTGTAACGGCTTTCACTTTCAAAAATACATCCAAAGGAATACGCAACATTAATGGTTGCGGCTTATAAGAATTGTCCTTTCCCCATTTTGCCACTTGAAGATCAATGTTTGTCTTTATAGCTTCCATAGACGGCAAATAGGGTTCCAATTCTTCTATTTTGTTTGCATTGAAAAGTGATATCTTCCCATTTTCATGAGGAACAATGATATAAAGTTTATTCTTCTTCATCTTCTTTTGATTCTTTGTTTTGTTCATATCTCATATTTTTTTAGTTGTTAACTTAATCGGATTCCACTTTGTGCCGGCGAACTGCTCCGGACGAAAACCGTTTATCCTTAGCCAATATTTGAATTGTTTTAGGTTCATTATATTATTCTTTATTTAATTGTTCGTTAATCCGGGAAATACATCCAATGGGTAATATCTTCACCTTTTAAGCAAGACCATTGCCAGCCTTTCTTATTTATCTCATTCACATAAATGCGTTTCCCTTTTCCAATACATCCATTTTTATAAAGCACAATCACATTTTTTGTGTGAGAATAAATAGTGAGATCGTCAATGATATGTCCGTATTCGGGCAGTTTATCGTTCACACTTATCCATGCCATTTGCCTTGATTACCACTCTGCACCAGCTATAAAAGCATCTTCAAGATCTTTAGCGCAAAACAATTTCATATTCGTTTCGAATATGTCGGGCTCTCGTAGCAGATGCAATGCTACTTTGGTGGCATTGACCTTATATTCATGTGCGTTGCTGTTCATAATTTTTTAATTTGGTTACACTTACGTTCCCTTTTTCGTCTTTGTTATTGTTGTATCAATCAAGATTTTTGATCCGTACAATGTCACCTTTTTTAAATTTTGTTTCCATATTTTTCTTTTTAATATTGTTTGTTACTATCAATAAATCAATCCTTCTTCTCATCGTTGAACAAGTCTTTTGGAGGAACATCAAGAATATCAGCTATTTCCTTTAACCGGTTCATGGTAGGATTTCCGTTCAGACACCTATAAAGAGATTGCCTTGTTACTCCCAATTTTTCTGACACCTGGGCTACGGAAATACCTTTTTCTTGCATGATCTCTTTAATTTTTAATCCATTTTTTTGCATTAAGTTTAAAATCGTTTTTCTTTATTCTGCCACAAATGTAACACTTTAATGTTACATGACAAAATATAATGTTACATTTTTGTCGAAATTCAGTCAAAAACCTTTAGTGTCAAAATAACACTAACAAGAATGACTGCGATAGGAACAATGATTATCTCATTGTCGGGTGCACATACCTTTGCTAAACCATCTATTGTAAGGTATATCATTACCGACTTAATCAATCTGCTTTCTATTTCCCTATCTTTTTTCATGTTGGTGCAAAGATATATGTAACAGTATAATGTTACAACACTATTAACATTTGTTAAAGTATTTGTTTTTAAATAGGAGAGGACTTATTTTTGAAAACAAAAAGTATAGCCATGGCAACATATCAAGAAAGGCTGGAAGCAGCTAAAACAAAACTGCAAAAAATTTACCCAGACGCAACAATAGAACAGACTATTGATGATAACGGAAACGCTATCTGGAGAACAAACGTGCCGGGAGTGAAAATCATCGAAAGCATGAATGTAAATGCTTTGGAAATCGTAGTAGAAAATCTTCGACAGGCTTATAGAGCTAAGTTGGGAGTGAAAAGAAATTAACAATTGAATGATTTAATACTTTATCATTGGCGATAAACAGTAAATGATTGAAAGGTGTGCTTGTGAAAGTGCACCTTTTCTTCTATCTTTGACACGGTTAATTAACTCAAAATAAATATCATCATGAACAGAATTTTATTGACATTGACTTTTTTGTTCTCCTGCATTGCTTGCGTTTTTGCACAAGGAGAGTTGCCGGAAGAAACAGTTGACTATGCGGCTAATTTTGCAACATTCGCAGGTGTGGTAGGTGTTACAACAGTTGTAACGGAGTTCATCAAGAAACTATTCAAAACAGAACCGTCAGAATGGGTTCAAAGAATTATCTCTTGGGTAATCGGCATCGGACTTGGTATGTTCGCTTGGGGTTTCCATTTGGGTATGTTTGAAGGATTGGATTGGTGGCAAGCATTATTATGGGGATTTGGAGCCGGATTAGCCAGTAACGGATTTTGGGACACTGGACTTATTGAATGGTTGTTTGGATTATTCACTAAAAAGAAAGCAGCATAATCTTCTTCATACTTTGTGTTTTGGGCGCGGTGGGCAAGAACTTCCGCGCCATTTTTATAAATCACCTACATTGAATATATACAGCTTATGACAATCGAAGAAAAATATTCAAAGCTAAAAGACATCTTCTTTAAAGACTTTATTGTCGCTACAGAAGAAACTACTTGCAGAGGAACGAATATCCCTGCCAGCAAAAGAGTGAAAAGTCCGAACACAGGACTAAAAATCCTATATTGGGGTGATGGAACTATCAACATGGCGGAATACCTTCACTACCTTTTGATGGAATCGTTACTGGGAGACAAGACTTGCAACAACAAAATACTCTGGTGCTTGAAATCCCTCCAGAGGTTGTCAACGAGTGCCTACGAGGATGAAAAGATGAAGAATCCAAAAGTGTATTTTGTACGCGAAAAAGGGTTTTTCCTTCGAGACGATATTTCATCCTCTTCCTGTGGTCTTTTTGATGCCATAAAAATAGAAAGCGGTTATTCCAATGGGATCGAACTTGAAAACGAAGACCCATGTTTTTCCCCTTTTGTATCACAAGATCAGATTTGGAACTTGTTGCCCTCTCTTTCTCTTTTAATAGACGTTTTTAAAGGACAAGAAATAGGAAATCTGGCAAAAGAAATACTGCATGATATTCTTTCCTATGTTTCCGATCATGGACACACCATTTACAATCCCTATTTCAGTGCGCTAAAGCATTTTTGGACTTACCTTCCATCCATGAATACAGAAAAGCTGAAACCTTGGGACAGAGTAGAGGATAGGAACAATCATTTGAAATACACTGTAAAGGTAAAAAGAGGTGCGAACAATTGGTATTTTGCTTACGGATTCAGAAAAACCCTCAAAAAGTTTGTACCGGAAGCGAAATTGAACGGATTTATGACCTTTTTGTACGGTGTCTGGTACATTCCTTTCATTTTCCTTGCTGATAGGGTGTATTTCCCTATCGTGACACGGTTTGGAGTAAAAAGAAAGGACAATTCCTATTACTGTATGTCATCTTCGGGTGATGTTTGGTATGCCGGTAGGAAAAATTATCTCAAAAGAGTGTGCAAAAAGTTTAATGAGGATAAAGAATATGCTTTTCCTGCACTTGCAGAGTGTCTAAAACAGGAAAAATGGCAATATATTGACATAAAAGCATTGGAAAAATGGCTGAATGACTATGAATTTGACGAAAATTCGTTGGAATCACCCGTCAAATTCCTAACTTTGTCATGTTACTTGAAGTTGATCCAATCACTTGCTTAGACAATCAATTCTTTCATGTTTTCTCCCGTTCTTCTTTATTGAGGGACGGGAGTTTTTATTTCCATTAACGAGAGTGTAACACTAAAATGTTACATTTTAAAGTAATTTAACTCCATAGACTGCATTTTGTACAAAAACGATATTACTTTTGCAGCACAATCAAGTAACAACAATAAAAATAACAATCATGAAACCTTTCAATTTAGAAGAAGCAAAAGTAGGCAAACCCGTCTGCACAAGAAATGGTAGGAGAGTGGAAATCATTTCTTTTGAAAATCCGAGCAACAACAACTATCCTATTTTGGCAAAAGTATTTTTCGGTAAAGATGATTATGAAGAATTTACCTTTACAGAAAGTGGAACGTTTTTCGTTGCTGGTAAAGAATCTGAAGCAGATTTAATGATGACAGAAGATGAAACGGAAATAGAAATCCCTTCACTCTGGACACAATCTTGTACAGAAGAAAACACAAAGATCAATTATACAATCAAAAACTAATAGAAGATATGGAAGCAAAGATGACGGAAAGACAAGCGTTGCTTTATGAAGCGAGAAAGAAAAAGCCATTCAGGGCTTTTATCGTGACCTGTATGTGGGGTGGATTTGGGCTTTATTATACCGGTAAACCTATTATCGCATCCATCCTGACCATTTGTACCCTGTATAATATTTTAGGTGCTACAATCGCCTTATTTAAGGTCGATTTGGTGAACTGCGTTGAACGCCTACTTTGGTTTACCGGATTTTGGATTTTCTCAATCCTGATAGCGGTTCCTTTGGCAAAGGATACAAACAATAACATCAAACGTGAAATTCTTAAAACAACAAAATAGTATGAAAAGAGTAATTTTTATCAGTGTATTATTTACACTTATTTCGACGTGTGGATGCAAGCAGGAAGCCTCTAAAGAATCAGAAATTACCAAAGAGCAAGAAACCTCCAAAGAATTGAACATCTATCAAATTATGGATATTCAATTTAAAATATTGGATGCTTCTTCTAAAGATTTTTTGGTTGAAGAAGCTGATAAACTCATTCCAAAAGAAGCCTACAGCGAAAAGGTTGCTATAGAGACTGGAGGAAAAGCTATAAAATATAGCCTCAATACAGGTTATAAATTAAGTGTAAACGAGGTTTTTGATGAAAAATCAGGGATAGTTCCTTATACAAGTCTCGAAGCAAAGTTCGATATTTATGATATGGAAGATACAAAAACCTTTATAGATGGGATTCTGGATTATCTGAAAGAAAAGAAAAAGTTAAAGAAAGAAGGGATATCCGAGGTTGTAGATAAACCAGATTACAAACTTATTGCCCTTATTTGGGACGGTAGATTCAGTTCAATTGAAATGAAACAAAACGGAGCAATTGGATTTAACATTATCTTTATCAACTATTACGACATGAACAAACAGAAAAAGAAATAGGAATATGGAAAGAAAAGTGAAATACTTTATAAGCAAAAGAAGAAGGCTTTTGTATTTATATTACGAATGGGATGGAGATGTGATGAAAGCGTTCTTGTCGAACTTCTTTCTGCGAGGTATGGATGTGGAAGTCATTCCCAAAGAACAAAACAGATCAAATGAAGATTTATTGATGGTAGGGTTTGCTCCAGGAAAGAGATTCCTATTAAGAATAGGTGATGGTATTCTACGTGATCCTAATTGGAGAGCTGCCAGACGAATGAAAAGAGAATATGGCAGGGATCAAAATCCTTTTCCTGGTCTTGTGGAAGTAATAGACGAAGAAAAGATACGATACATAGAAGAACAAAAAGAAAAAGGAATTATCAAATTCGACAAATCATTTGTAGAATCTTTACTACCTTTGGACAAAAGAGTGGAAAACGAAAATGTTCAGGACAAAAACAAGTAAAAGATTTCAAACTGACGGGTAGGAACTATTGTGAAATACCTTCCTACCCAAATTTTCAAAAGCTGACATAGTGTGTTAAAATCATAATCTATACCAAAGCCTCAACAAAGTTTCTTCAATTCTTATTTTTACTATTCGATGGATGGGTAGCAGTCATTTGATTTGCTACCTATTTTTCTTTATCTCCACTACCTCTTTTTGACAAGCTTCACACCCCATTTCAAGAACCCCACACCCCCTACGGGGGTTCTTTGTCGATTTAGAAAATCTCTTCATTTTCACTCGTTTACACTACGTTCAATGCCGGATTTTCCCGACATAATTAAC
>ULVW01055861.1_pt1 | contig 14381 bp, 13 predicted proteins | sample 1959801 | NCBI WGS metagenome assembly ULVW01 (sample SAMEA4835796, study PRJEB28245) | human gut metagenome | biome: gut microbiome; material: fecal sample | place: Denmark | collected 2008
GAACACCGGAGAAAACCGCTCCCGCAGTACCTTCCGGTCTCCGCTGTACTTTCCCCGGTGCAGTTCCTCCTCGCCGATGTCTTCGGCCGCCAGACGGCCGTACAGCAGGATGAACTGCTCGTCGTAGCGGAACGCCTCGGGACAGAAACGGGGCTCGTATTCGTCGTATCCCCGCCCGTTGTATCCCGTGCCGAAATTCAGCGGGCTGAATCCCATGACGAATCCCTCGCCCAAGGATTGCGGCGTATCCTTTATCCCCATCGAGAGTATCCCGACCCATAGCAATACCCCCACACCCAGGATCGTGGCCGCGAGGATCATGATTCTTTTTTTCAGGCTCATGGCTTTGTGGAGGATTTTTAGAGGGTGGAAAGCGATCTCTATGTCCTTGAAACGGCCTGCTTCGAGAAGAAACAAAACCGGATTTTGCGCTCCGTCGGGATCGGGAGACTTCGCGGAATGCACAAGCCGTGCTTAACCAAGCTTTCCAGAAAGCGATGAATCTGCTCAACCTCGGGCAATACTCCGCTGCGGGAGAGGCCGGGGAGGGGATGGCTAAAACTGCACCAACCCAGTCGTCGATCGCTTACATCCCTTCTTGAAAGGACTTGGCTGTGGTGTCTGAAATGGGACTATCGTACTGACCATCGTTCTTTTTATGATCCACAAGAGTAGTCCCTACAGATTCTTCGGCCAGCTGATCATTTGAAGCATTATTGCACTTATGTAAAAACATAAAAATAATGACCAAACCTAAAGCCAAAAATAAAATTTGTAAGGATACTCTATTTATTTCGCTGTAATTCTTCCCTTTTTTTTCAGAGATACCCTGTCGGGTTTGGGGGGCAGCCAGAGCCACCAGGTTCCAGTATTCCAGGCGAGCTTCGAGGTGCGAACGGTGTTTTTTCCGTTCGGAGATTTCCCGAAATATTTCATTGGGATCGCTGGAACGAAACCCTTGTTTTTCGAGTTGGTCGATCTCTTTCAGAATGTCGTCTCGTATTTGCTGTGCGGTATTCAAAGATGAATGATCCGTTGCCTGGTCGAGAAGAGAGAGCATCTCTTGGGGACTTATCGTGGGGACCCCCCTTTCATCGGTGGGGATAGATGACAGATCGGACATGGTCAATGTGGAATTTTTAGTTTTTTCTCGTTCATTTTCTACCAAGTGCAAAGCGAGTGAAAAAAAGACGGATCACCGCGTCAGCGGGCGGCATTTCTCCGCCAGCCAGCGGGCATCCTCTCCTTCGAGCAGCGGCAATACCTTCTCCAGTACATGTGCGTGATACCCGTTGAGCCATTCCAGTTCCTGATCGCTCAACAGGGATACCTCCACCAGTTTGGTCTCGATCGGAGCCAGGGTGAGCGGTTCAAAGCCCAGGAAGCGGCCGTTCTCGTTCTCGAAAGCCTCGCGCACCGTTACGCAGTTCTCGATCCGGATACCGAAACCTCCCGTCTTGTAGTACCCCGGTTCGTCCGAGATGACCATCCCCGGCTCGAAAGGAACCCCGGAAGTAATGCCCCGGTTGCCGAAGCTGATCGGCCCCTCGTGGACGTTCATCGCCGCCCCCACGCCGTGTCCCGTCCCATGGCCGTAGTTGTAGCCCAGGGCCCACATCTGCGAGCGCGCCACCGCGTCGAGCTGCGGACCGGAGTACCCGGCGGGGAACACCAGCCGTTCGATGGCGATGTGTGCCTTCAGCACAGCCGTATAAGCGCGTTTTTCCTCCGGAGTAGGCTCCCCGATGTACAGCGTACGGGTGATGTCGGTCGTCCCGTCGGTGTACTGTCCGCCGGAGTCGATCAGCAGCATCCCGCTGCCTTGTATCTTTTTGGCCGAACCCTTCTTGGGGCTGTAATGGACGATGGCGCCGTTCTCCCGGAAGCCGACGATGGCCCCGAAACTCTCGCTGATGTATCCCGGCTGTTTGGCGCGGATCGAGCCCACCAGTTCCGCCAGGTCGGCCTCGTCCCAACCGTTTTTCTCGGCATCCTCTTCGGCCCGGCGGTAAAACTCGGCCAAGGCCACCGCATCCTTGAGCATCGCCCGGTGTTCGCCCGCGATCTCCTGCGGGGTCTTCACGCATTTCATCATCCCCACCGGCGAGATGCTCTCGATCACTTTCGATCCCTCGGGAAGCAGCGAACTGTGGTAGGCCGAAAATTTCGTCGGGTCGATGCAGAGCGTTTTCCCTGCGCAGGAACGTATCCAGTCCTCCACCTGCCGGTACGGGCGCACCTCCACGCCGACGGTTTGCAGGTAGTTTTTCACCTCCGAAGAGAGTTTCTCCCCGTCGATAAACAGGATGGCCTGCGAAGGCGTAACCGCCAGGTAAGCGTAGGTAACGGGATTGAAAGCCACGTCCCCCCCGCGGATGTTCAGCGTGTAGGCCACTTCGTCCAGAGCGTCGATCAGGATCGCATCCGCCCCTTTTTCCCCGAGGAATTTCCGGATACGCTCCACCTTTTCCCGTGCCGAAACCCCGGCCGTATGTACATCGTGTACGTACACCTGGGAGACGGGCATCGACGGCCGACCCTCGGTCCATACCTGAGCCGGATCGAAATCCACCCGCAGGGAGATCCCTTTCCCGGCCAGGAGTTTTTCCATCCCCCGTGCCGAAGCCCGGGAAAATACCCGGCCGTCCACTCCGACCACCGAACCGGCCGGCAGGTTTTCCGCCACCCAAGCTACCCATTCGGGCTCGGTCTGTACCTGGAGTTTGTGCAGTTGAACCTCGGTGCCGTTCAGTTGCGCCTCGGCCTGGAGGAAGTACCGGGAGTCGGTCCACAATCCGGCGTGGTCGCGGGTAACCACTACCGTACCGGCCGATCCGGTAAACCCGCTCACCCAGGCGCGCACCGCAAAGCGCGGCGCGGAATACTCGCTCTGATGCGGGTCGGAGGAGGGAATAATGGTCGCATCGACGCCCGCAGCCGCCATGGCGCGGCGCAGGGCGCTTATCTTTTCATCTGTTGTCATAACGTCTGTATTTTTTCGTTTTTCATCCAGGCGAATCCCCTTTCCTGGGAAGGGAGGGGGGGCGCCCTCTCGGGGCATAAAGTTAGCAATATTCGGACACATCCGGCGGCATCCCCCGGGAAAACCGCCGAATTTTTGTCCGCAGGAAAAAAAGGGGGGAGGGGAGGCCTCTTTTACGTGCGGGCCGGGTGAGCCCCATCCCCAACCGCTTGTTTTTTCGGGGAATGTGTTTATCTTCGCATTGTGTAAAATCAAAACAAAGAACCAGTTATGAGATTGAAATGGACCATCGCCGCCTTGCTGGGTTTGCTGGCGGTATTTTCCCTGCAAGGGCAGCAAAAGACCTACCAGCTCTCGAGCCACATCCTCGACATCCACACCGGACAGCCCGCCCCCGAAGTGCTCATAAGTCTTTCCAAACTCACCCCGCAGGGCGAGTGGGAACTTCTCGACGAAAAGACCACCGACGGGAACGGCCGGGTGAAGGATTTTCTGGAACAGGACGGCAGCGACCACGCCGGGGTGTACAAACTCACGTACCACGTAGGGCCGTATTTTGAAAAACAAGGGCAAAACAGTTTCTATCCCTTTATCGAAGTCGTGTTTCAGATCTCCGGGTCGAGCCATTACCACGTCCCCATCACCCTCTCGCCGTACGGGTATTCCACCTACCGGGGCAATTAGACAAGGGGACATTCGAAGGTTTTCGAAAATATCCGCGGACAGCCTGTGGTACGAGCAAAACGGCTGGACGATCAACAAAAGATTGACAGAACAGCAAAAGTAACCTTAAGAAAAAATCCGGCGCCAGCCGGATTTTTTAATGGCTTGACCCACTTGTGCCGAAGGGATGCAGGAGAAAAGACCGGATGATCATCCGGCGAAGGGCGGAAATGCTCCTGCCTAACAGTCCGGAGTGCCTTCTACCGCAACCGGGCTGCCTGCGAAAGGGGAAGCCTTCGGGCATCCTCCCTTGGAAAATCCTCTGGAGGCCGGGGCGGAACGTCCCTGCATGAGGGGATGCTTCAGGGACGATCTTCTCACAGGCGGGCGGAACGTGCCCGGGGCGGTGCGATTTTTTGCCGGGAAACGGAGGAAAATCGTATTTTTGTACCCTTATCGCTGAACAAATCATCACCAAAACCAATCCGAACCATGCCCGAACTGTCCGTCCTGTTGCTTTTCATCGCGATGTTCGTCGTCTCGATCCGGGGATTCCGCGACCCGGTGTTCTTCCGCAAATACCTCTTCGAGGTGAGCGACGTGAAGTACAAGAAGGAGTACTACCGGCTGATCACCTGCGGTTTTCTCCACGTGGACTGGATGCACTTGCTGTTCAATGCCATCACCCTGTACTTTTTCTACGCGATCCCCTTCGGGGTTTTGGGGGAAGTGCGCTTTTTCGTGCTGTACTTCGTCGGCCTGGGGCTTTCGGGGTATTTTTCTTACCTGATCCACCGCAACGACTCCGGATATGCGGCCGTCGGCGCATCCGGGGCGGTCTCGGCCGTGCTTTTCTCGGCCATCGTACTGCATCCGAAGCTGGAACTGATCATTTTCCCCATCCCGATTCCCATCCCCGGATATATCTTTGCCGTGGCGTACCTGCTTTATACCACTTACGGGATGCGCCGTTCGTGGGGCAACGTAGGACATGCCGCGCACCTGGGCGGGGCAGCGGCCGGCGTTTTGCTCACCCTGCTGATGGAACCCCGTGCGTGGCACTTGCATCCGTGGATGGTAGGCATCATCCTGACCTTGCTCGTGGTGCTGATCGTGTGGGAATTCAAGCGGCGCCGCATCCTTTAGTCCGCCGGGAGGGGTAGAAGGGGTTCCTTGCTCCCCTTGGGTGGGAGAGAGAGAAACATCCATCAAAATGCAAACAAAAGACAGAAAAACCATGAATACGAAAACGGTTCTGATCACGGGAGCCTCCTCCGGTATCGGGGAAGGCTGTGCGCGCATCTTTGCCCGCAACGGCCACCGCGTCATCCTCAACGGCCGCAACCTCGAACGCCTCATGGCAGTGAAAACTTCTCTGGAAGCCGACTACGGCGCGCAGGCTTACCTCTTGCCCTTCGATGTGCGCGACCGCGCAGCCGCCTCGGCTGCTTTGGACAGTTTGCCGCCCGAGTGGAAAGATATCGATGTGCTGGTCAACAACGCAGGACTGGTCATCGGGGTAGACAAGGAGTACGAAGGAGACTTGGACGAATGGGATACGGTCATCGATACCGATGTGAAAGCCCTCCTGGCCATGACCCGTCTGGTGGTTCCCGGCATGGTGGAGCGCGGACGCGGCCATGTGATCAACATCGGGTCGATCGCCGGGGATTATGCCTACCCGGGCGGCAGCGTGTATTGTGCGTGCAAAGCCGCCGTCAAGGCGCTTTCCGACGGGCTTCGCATCGACCTGGTCGATACGCCGGTGCGGGTAACCAACGTCAAGCCCGGCCTGGTCGAGACGCGTTTTTCCATCGTGCGCTACCGGGGCGACCGTCAGGCTGCGGACAAGGTCTATCGGGGTGTACGCCCGCTCACGGGGGACGATGTAGCCGAGGTGGTGTATTTCGCCGCCTCCGTGCCCGAGCACATCCAGGTAGCAGAGGTGTTGGTCATGCCTACGCATCAGGCTACCGGTACCATCGTCCACCGGGAATGATTGCCGGCGGGAGAGGGCTTGTCCCTCCCCCTTATAGAAAGTGATTTTTTTGATAAATGTAAAAAAGGAGGCGCGAACGAGAATATCTGGCAAAAATCGATCGTTTATTTGTTTGTGTTAAAATATGTTTGTAATATTGACCCAAGCTGAAAAACACGTATAATATTTATTCTCAAGGATTTATTCACTAAAAAACTGTCTCTTTGCCCAGGGGCAGACGGGATTTGCTACTTGTCTACTTGTTTACTTGTTTTTCAGTCCAATGAAAATTTCTAACTACTAAAAAAATGAAAACGATGAAAAAATTTTTGTTTTTTGCTGTGTCGGTCTCGTTGTTGCTGCTGACCGGTTGTTCGAAAGAAATGGCTCAAGCAGTTCCGGAGGCTACCTCTGTAGACCCGTATGAAGTAAAATCCGTACGGATTCATATTTCCGGGAATCCGTATGAATGGACCAATGAGGACAATCCCAGTGGAAAGTTCACGGTTGAGTATACGGATGAAAACGGGCAGTTTCAAGTTCGTGAACTGGAATGGGGAGAGTCCGAAAATAATGTCATTCGCGCACGCTTGGCCTCAATCCGTTTGAATGGTTTTTATTATACAGGCGATAAGCCTTACACGTATCTCGGCATAGTTACCGACATGGAGCTGGGGAACAATACCGGAGAACCGTATTATCAAGCCGAATTTATCGGTGGCGATGGAGAAGCATTACCGGTAAATTTCAATGTGCCGGTGTCCATTGCTTATGATGAAAACGATTTTGACATATACATCGATTTACAATCCAACTATACGAACGATTTTAACATGTATCCATAATGGATTATGGTATAACGGTATAAAATGCACCCCATTTTGTAACTGTAAAAAGTTATTCAGTACTCGCAACAAGAAGAGGCAAGTAGAAAATAAACCGAGCCCCGCTTTGCGGGGCTTTTTTATGCGCTCTTTTTCAAGGGAAGAGTCTTGTGGAAACAGTATTTCCCGCATTTTGTCCCGGTATTTCACCAAACGCGGCAGATCGAAAAACTCCACACCCAGCGCCAATGGCATCCCGGAAGGATGACGAAAAAGCGGCCTCTCCGGCTTTGGCCGATCGAATCTCCGTTACCCCTCTACTGGATTTTCGGCCGGATCTTTTTTCACCGTCATGGCCTCGGAGCAGGGCAGACTGTCCAGTACGCAGAGGATCGAATCCCTCACTTGGGAAAAACGGGGCATGTTCTCGGTGCTGATCGGTTTCTTGGGCTGCGATTTGATGGTCAGCGGGTTGATGGCTTTTCCGTATTCGTACACGCGGAAGTCCAAGTGCGGTCCGGTGGACAGTCCGGTGGAGCCCACGTAGCCGATCACTTCCTTCTGTTTGACGCTCGATCCTACCTTGATCCCCTTGGCAAAGCGAGAGAGGTGCATGTAGGTCGTAGTATAGACGCTGTTGTGTCTTATCTTCAAGTAATTGCCTCCGCCGTTGGCCTGATACCCTTTGGCGATGACCTTGCCGCTGCCGATGGCATAGACCGGTGTGCCGGTCGGAGCGGCGTAGTCCACTCCGTGGTGCGCACGGTAACGTTTCAATACAGGATGGTAACGGCTGTTGGTAAAGCGGGAGGAGATACGGTAATAGTCCAGCGGAGCTTTCAGAAAAGCCCCTTCGAGGCTGTTCCCTTTTTCGTTGTAGTAGAGTTCTTCCCCGTCCTGAATGAAGGGGATCGCGTAATAAGTGCTGTCCGCATGGCGGAAGGAAGCAGCCAGGATGTGGAAATTTTGCAAGGGTTTCCCGTCGACGTGCTCCTGTTCGTAGATCACCCGAAAGCGGTCCTGTTTCTGCAAACCGAAAAAGTCGATGGACCAGCCGTAGATGTTCGACAAGGTTACGGCCAGCAGCGGATCCGCTCCGCTGTTTTGCATGGCCACCCAAAGGGAGGATTCGACCTCGCCGCAACACTCCTTGCGCACCCATTCCACGGGATTTTCCCCGCGCGTTACCGCATAGTCGCCCCGCAGATCGAAGACGATGTACGATTTGGGGTCTTGCTCATAGACGAAAAATACGGGGGTAGCCGCGCTGTCCGGCGTGACGAAAAGTGCATAGGCTTGGCCGGCCCGGATCTTGCGTACATCGAAAACCCCTTTGGCTTTCTGGGTCAGGTCGTGTACATTGCGGGGGGTAAGTCCGTGCTGCTCGAGAATCACCGACAGGGTCTGGTTGCGTTGGACGATGCCGTAGTCTACCTGATAGTCATCCACCGGGATGCCGTATTGGTAAACGATCTGCTGTACCTGTGTCGAATCGGCAATCTCCACTTCGTCCAGCGAACTTCCGGCTGGAGGGATGAAAACAACGGCCAGGATAAGTGCCAGTGTGAGCAGAACGAGGGAGAAGGTGATTTTTTTTCGACAGGTCATCGTTTTACAAGGGGGCTTTTTCGGTGAAAGAGGAGATTCCGGGTGAGGGGCAGGAAAATACCTTTCCTAGGCAGGAGAGCAGAGAAAAGGATCGTTTGTCGATCTGCAACAGACCGTGCGACGGGGGGCTTCAGTCGAGGCGGGCGTAGATCTTCCCGTCTTTTTCAAAAACCACATCGACGTGTTCGTGCATCGAGGTGGAGAGCGAAAGCCCCTTGAAGTCCACTTTGACCGGATACAGCTTGTGGTTGCGGTCCACCAGCACGGCGGTATTGAGTTTCTTCAGGGGAACGGACAACAAATGGCGTACCGCATGGATGAGCACCGTGCCGCTGTTGAGTACATCGTCCACCAGTACGACAGGTCTTCCGGTCATGGCAGCCAGGTCAGTGTCCATCTCGAAAGGAGCATAGAGGTCTTTCTTGTTTACTTTCAGGCAGACCAACTCCACGTGGGAAGAGGTGATTTTTTTCAATTCGTCAGCGATCAGGGTCGCGATCCGATAACCACTGTTGGCAATCCCGACGACGAATACGGTTTCCTCGTCCAGGTTGGATTCGTAGATCTGGTATGCGATCCGGCGGACTCTCAAGCGAATGTCCTGGTCGGATAGGATGATGTCTTTTTTCATACAGAATAAAACAGTCCGATATGGAGGATGGACAAAGATAGTGAAAGGCGAGCGCAGAGGCAAATGAAAACGTGAGTTTTCAGTTTGACTGTGCCGAGCCGCATTATTGCCAGATCTCCCAGGATTTTTCGGCCTGCAACTCCAGCATGGTTGCCCCGCAGCATACCGTAGCCCCGTGCTCCCGGCCTTTTTTCATGAACAAGGTATCGGGAGGGTTGTACACCAGGTCGAAAAGCAGGTTGCGTTCGTCCAAGCCGTCGTAGGGGATGTCCGGACAGGTATCCACGTGCGGGAAGGTGCCCAGCGGGGTTGCATTGACGATCAGCGGGCAGTTCCTTACGTGTACCTCGGTCAGCTCTCCGTAGGTAAGGTAGCGGCCTTCCCGCTTTTGCCGCGACACGAAATAATACTCGATACCCAGATGGCGCAGTACATAGGCTACTGCGTCCGAAGCCCCTCCCGTGCCCAGGATGAGTGCTCGCTCGTGGTGCGGTTCCAGAAAGGGGACAAGGGCTTGGCGAAAGCCGTACACGTCGCTGTTGTGTCCCGAAAGGCGTCCGTTGGGATGCACCTTTACGGTGTTTACCGCGCCGACCTCCGTGGCCTGCGGGTCGATCTCGTCCAGGAAATCCATCACGGCCCGCTTGTAGGGGATGGTTACGTTCAGGCCTCGGATCTGTTTGTCGGAGAGAATATTGCGCAGCTCGTCGATGGATTCCAGATCGAAAATATCGTAGGAGCAGTCGTCGAGGTTTTCGGCGCGGAACTTGTTTTCAAAGTATTTTTTGGAAAAGGAATAGGAGATGTTTCTCCCGATGAGTCCGTATTTTTTCATTTTCTTCGTTTTGTCTTTTCGATCCCCGCAGTGCCGGCGGCGAGGGCTCGTTTCTTCTCGCTGTACGTTTCCATTTTGACTGTTCCCCAAAAGCCCAGCAGGATGAATGCCACGGCGATCCACGTACCGGGCTGGTTCAGGGCGGGCAGGTAGTGATCGAATCCGATGATCACGTCTTGGGGTTGTCCGTCGATAAGGGTTCGTTCGTACAGACTGTTTTTCCAGGGCCACATGATGCTCAGCGAGCCCCCGATAAAACCGATGATCAGCGCAATGACATTTGCCCGATGGTGCTTGAGCAAGTATCCCAGGATATGCGAAAAGACCACCACGCCGATGAGCGTTCCGGCAGTAAACACGCCGCAGATCTTGATCAAGTGCATCTGTTCCACGTCGTAGAGAGCTGAATAGTCGCCGTGCAGCATCTTTTCGGCGGCAAAGAACACGGCATTGACCGAATCGACCATCAGGAGTTTGTAGTTGCCGATGACCATCAGCAGGAACGAACCGGAAAGTCCCGGGAGGGTCATCCCGCACACGCTGATCACTCCGCACAGGAAGATCACCGCCATGTTGTCCGATCCCGAACGGTAGTCGAGCATCGTTACCGATATGCCGATGAACAGTCCCAAAAGCATCATCCGCACGGTGCCGCCCCGCCAGGAGTCGTATTTCTTGATCAAATGCAGGAGGCTGCCCAGAACCATCCCGAAAAATACGGCCCACACCTGAACGCTGAAATGCTCGATCAGGTAGTCGATCAGCAGCGATACGGAAAAGAAACTGGTGATCGTTCCGCCCAGGATGCACAACAGGAACCACATGTTGGTGTAGCGGAAGAAACTGCGCACATGGCCGTAAAGCAGCCATTTGAGCGAACGCCGGTTGATGCGTTGCAGGGAAAAGATGAATTCCTCGTAAAACCCGATGACAAAGGCCACCGTCCCGCCGGATACCCCGGGTACTTTGTTGGCCGTACCCATGGCGATCCCTTTGATCCACAAAAGGAAGTAATCCAGTGCGTTTCTCTTTTTTGCCATCGTTATTTGCGGGAAGACTTCCGGCGGGGATCGCCTTTTCGGTTTCCCGGCTGAAAGAACGCACAAATGTAGTTTTTTTTGCGGAAATAAACCCCTGCGGACGTTCCGTTTCTTCGCACAAAAGCCTAACTTTGCAACCTCAAAACGCATTCTTTGTCAAAGCAGGAAAGAAGCAAGAAAAAAGAAAAGTGAAAAAGAACATAGCCATCGTCATGGGGGGATATTCGTCCGAGCGTCTTATCTCCCTTCAGTCGGGTGGGGTGGTGTACCGCCATCTCGACCGGGAAAAGTACAACCTGTATCCCATTGACATCTCACGGCAGGGGTGGTTCTACATCAACGACCTGGAGGAACGCTATCCGGTGGACAAGAACGAGTTTACCGTGACGGTGGACGGCGAGAAGATCCATTTCGACGCGGTGTTCAACGCCATCCACGGCAACCCGGGGGAAAACGGCCTGTTGCAGGCTTATTTTGAATTGCTGGGTATCCGCCATACCTCGTGCGGGCATTTCGAATCGGCCCTGACCTTCAACAAGCGCGAATGCATCGCCGTGGTGCGGCAGTACGGCATTCCCACGGCCAAATCGGTGTTCATGACCCAAGGCGATGCGGTCGATGCCGACGCCATCGTGCGTGAGGTGGGGCTGCCTTGCTTTGTCAAACCGAACCGCGCCGGGTCGTCCTTCGGCATCACGAAAGTCTATAAGAAGGAGGAACTGCCCGCCGCCCTCGAGTGCGCCTACAAGGAAGACAACGAGATCCTGATCGAATCGTTCCTCGACGGGCGCGAGGTATCGGTCGGCACGATGCGCATCGACGGAAAGATCACCGTGCTGCCCATCACCGAGATCGTGTCGATGAACGACTTTTTCGACTACAAGGCCAAATACGAGGGCCTCTCCAAGGAGATCACCCCGGCCGATCTCCCGGCCGAGGTCGAAGCGCGGATCCGGGAAGCCTCGGCCAAGTTGTTCGAGAAGCTCAACCTCCGCGGGGTGGTCCGTTCGGAGTTTATCCTGGTGGACGGGGTGCCGCACTTCCTGGAGGTAAATACCTGCCCGGGACTTTCGGCAGCCAGCATCGTACCGCAACAGGCGCGGGCACTGGGGATGGAGCTTCCCGAATTTTTCGATTGCCTGGTGCGTCAGGCTCTCGAAGGCAAATAACACACATCCAAGCACACAAGATACGACAGAGGATATGCAGGAACAGAAAATCGCGGTTTTTCCCGGATCGTTCGATCCGCTGACCAACGGACACTGCGACATCATCGCCCGTGCTTTGCCGCTTTTCGACAAGATCATCATCGCCATTGGGCGCAACAGCGAGAAGAACTGCATGTTCTCGCTCGAAGAGCGGATGGATTTCGTGCGCCGCACGTACGCCGACCAGCCCAAGATCGAGGTAACGAACTACGAAGGCATGACGGTCGATTTTTGCCGTTCGATCGGCGTGAAGTTCATGCTCCGGGGCTTGCGCAACCCCTCGGACTTCGAGTTCGAGAAAGCCATCGCCCAGACCAACCGGCGACTTTGCCCGGACATCGAGACGGTATTCCTGCTCACCTCTTCGGGGTATTCGTTCATCAGTTCGTCCATCGTGCGGGAGATCCTCACCTACAACGGCGATGTGAGCAAGGTAGCTCCGGCGGCGGTAAGCGAATACTGGCAGAAAAAGAAACATGAAAAAACAGCGAAATAATACCATGGATACACCCAAACGATACACCGTGACGGCCGCTTTGCCGTATGCCAACGGTCCGATCCATCTGGGACACCTGGCGGGAGTCTATGTCCCGGCCGATGTCTATGTGCGCTACCTCCGTCAGAAAGGGCGCGACGTGATCTTTATCTGCGGATCGGACGAGCATGGCGTGCCCATCACCATCAAGGCTCGCCGCGAGGGCATCACCCCGCAGCAGGTGGTGGACAAGTACCACAAGATCATCCGCGACTCCTTTGCCGAGTTCGGCATCTCCTTCGACAACTATTCCCGTACCACGGCACCGATCCACCACAAGACCGCTTCGGACTTTTTCCGCAAGATGTACGATGCCGGCCAGTTCGTCGAGCAGGAGTCCGAACAGTATTACGACCCCGAAGCGAAACAATTCCTGGCCGACCGTTACATCACCGGTACCTGCCCGCGTTGCGGAGCCGAAGGAGCGTACGGCGACCAGTGCGAGAAGTGCGGCTCGACCCTCAGCCCCTCGGAACTCATCGACCCCAAGAGCGCCCTTTCCGGGGCGACTCCCATCCTGAAAAAGACCAAGCACTGGTATCTGCCCTTGCAGCAGTACGAATCGTGGTTGCGTCAGTGGATCCTCGAAGGACACAAGGCCGACTGGAAGCCCAACGTGTACGGCCAGGTGAAATCCTGGCTCGACGATGGTCTTCGTCCCCGGGCGGTAACCCGCGACCTGGACTGGGGTATCCCCGTGCCGGTAGAAGGCGCCGAAGGTAAAGTGCTGTACGTCTGGTTCGACGCCCCGATCGGCTACATTTCCTCGACCAAGGAATGGGCCGAGCGTGAAGGGAAGGACTGGGAACCGTACTGGAAATCGGCCGATACCAAACTGGTGCACTTCATCGGCAAGGACAACATCGTCTTCCACTGCATCATCTTCCCGGCCATGCTCCGGGCGCACGGCGGATACATCCTCCCGGACAACGTTCCGGCCAATGAGTTTCTCAACCTGGAGGGCAACAAACTCTCCACCTCGCGCAACTGGGCCGTGTGGCTGGACCAGTATCTGGTCGATTTCCCGGGCAAACAGGACGTTCTGCGCTATGCGCTCATCGCCACCGCCCCCGAAACCAAGGACAACGACTTCACCTGGCGGGATTTTCAGAACCGCAACAACAACGAATTGGTCGCCATCCTGGGCAACTTCGTAAACCGTGTGATGGTCCTCACGCACAAGTACTACGGAGGAGTGGTTCCTTCCTCGCAGCATTTGAACGAGGCCGACCGCGAGGTCCTGTCCCAGATGCGGAAGTATCCCTCGATCCTGGGCGATTCGATCGAAAAATACCGTTTCCGCGAGGCCCTTTCCGAGATGATGAACCTCGCTCGTCTGGGAAACAAGTATTTGGCGGACAACGAGCCTTGGAAAACGCAGAAGACCGATCCCGAACGTACCGAAGCCGTGATGTACACCGCGGTGCAGATCGCTGGGGCCTTGGCTACCCTCTGCGAGCCGTTTCTTCCGTTTGCAGCCGCTTCCCTGGCCAAGATGCTGGACATCCGTCCTTTGACATGGGACGAAGTAGCACAGGCACAGCAGATCATTCCCTCGGGACATCGTCTGGGACAGCCGACCCTCTTGTTCGAGAAGATCGAAGACGCCGCCATCGAGGCCCAACTCAAACGTTTGGAAGACTCCCGCTTGGCCAATATCGCTGCCGAGAAAGCGGCCGAACCGCAAAAGGAGACCATTTCTTACGACGAGTTCGACCGGATGGACATCCGCGTGGGCACCATCGTCGAGGCTGAAAAGGTTCCCAAGGCCAAGAAATTGCTCAAACTGACCATCGATACGGGGATCGACCGGCGGACGGTGGTCTCGGGCATTGCCGAGAGTTTCTCGGCCGAAGAGGTCGTGGGACGCCAGGTGTGCGTGCTGGTCAATCTGGCTCCGCGCGAGATCAAAGGTATCCTCTCCAACGGGATGATCCTGATGACCGAACATCCGGACGGCCGCTTGGAATTTGTCGCTCCTTCGCAGAAGGTGAAGGAAGGGGCACAAGTGCGCTGATCCTTTATATAAACAAAAAAAGGGGACTCTCTCCGGGATTTCTCCAAGCGATCACCCCA
>ULVW01026337.1_pt1 | contig 14347 bp, 11 predicted proteins | sample 1959801 | NCBI WGS metagenome assembly ULVW01 (sample SAMEA4835796, study PRJEB28245) | human gut metagenome | biome: gut microbiome; material: fecal sample | place: Denmark | collected 2008
TCGTTTTACTGCGCGCCAGCGCGCAGAGTGTGAGGGCTTTGTTCTGTCGGTCAACCCCTCTGGCGCTTCGCGCCACCTCCCCCACAGGGGGAGACACCTCACGCTCCCACTTCCTTTTGTAAGCAAAAGGAAGCGAAAACCAGTACGCTGCGCGGAAATTATGAACTTTATCTATAGCCTGAGGGGGAGAAACCCCAAAGTTTCTCCCCCTCGATTATTAACTTAATATCCGTAGTCAGCGGAAAATCAGATCATGCTGTCTTCCCAGCACTCCGGAGCCTCAAGGCCGAACATCTTGATTACTGTCGGAGCGATGTTTGCAAGGCCGTACTTGTCGGACGGCTTGATCTCGAACTTCTGATCCTTGTCGTAGATGATGAACGGAACAGGGTTCAGGGAGTGAGCAGTTCTTACCTGGATCTCGCCCTTCTTGTTCTTCTCAAGCATCTCGTCTGCGTTGCCGTGGTCTGCGGTGATGAGCATTGTAACTCCGCACTCGTCGCAAACTGCCTTCAGTCTTGCAAGACCCAGGTCAACGGATTCAACGCCGATGATCGTAGCGTCCATGCTGCCGGTGTGGCCTACCATGTCGCCGTTCGGGTAGTTGCAGCGAATGAAGTCGTACTTGCCGGACCTGATAGCCTCGATGAGCTTGTCGGTGATCTCAGCGGACTTCATCCAGGGTCTCTGGTCGAAGCTTACGTTGTCGGACGGAATCTCGCAGTAGGTCTCGAGCTCCTCGCTTACCTTGCCGCTGCGGTTGCCGTTCCAGAAGTATGTTACGTGGCCGTACTTCTGGGTCTCGGAGATAGCGTACTCGTTGTAGCCAGCCGCTACCAGCACCTCGGTCATGGTGTTGGTGATCTCGGGCGGGTTAACCAGGAAGCGTGCCGGAAGCTTCAGATCGCCGTCGTACTGCAGCATGCCTGCGTAGCATACGTCGGGCTTCGGACCTCTGTTGAAGTGGTCGAACTCTACCATGTCGAACGCCATGGAAAGCTCAATAGCGCGGTCGCCGCGGAAGTTGAACAGGATAACGCTGTCGCCGTCAACGATCTTGCCTACAGGCTCGCCGTTCTCGGCAATTACGAATGCCGGGAGATCCTGATCGCTTGCTACGCCGGTCTCAGCGCGCAGAGTGTTCAGCGCGTCCATCGCGGTCGCGAACTGTCTGCCCTCGCCGCGTACGTGCGCGTTCCAGCCGCGCTCTACCATCGGCCAGTCAGCCTGGTAGCGGTCCATTGTGATCTTCATACGTCCGCCGCCGCTTGCTATCCTGCCCTCGAATGTGCTGTCGTTCAGTTCCTTGAACAGATCCTCGAGCTGCTCGATGTAGACCTGCGCAGTCTGCGGGGGAACGTCACGGCCGTCCAGCAGGGCGTGTACTCTTACCTTGGAGATACCCTCGGACTTAGCCTTCTTTATCATGTTGAATAGGTGCTTGATGTTGGAATGTACGTTGCCGTCGGACAGCAGACCGATGAAATGCATGGTGGAGTTCTTGCTCTTTACGTTAGCAGTCAGTTCCTTCCATGCGTCGGATTCGTACATCTTGCCGCTCTCGATGCTCTCGTTAACGAGCTTTGCGCCCTGAGAGTAGATCTGACCGCAGCCGATCGCGTTGTGACCTACCTCGGAGTTGCCCATGTCGTCGTCGGAGGGCAGGCCTACTGCGTCACCGTGCGCCTTGAGGCGGGTGTTGGGGCAGTTAGCCAGCATCCAGTCGAGGGTGGGGGTGTTAGCCTCGCCCACTGCGTCGCCGAGGTGGGTCTTGGAGAAGCCAACGCCGTCCATTACTACTAATAATATCGGTTTCTTTGCCTTCATAGAAATACTCCTCACAAATAAAATTCGGAATTCTTAATTCGGAATTCGGAATTACGGTATCCGCTTCGCGGATATATCTAAAAATCGGCACAAATTGATGAATACCTCAGTCCCTGCGGTATCACAAATGCAGCAAATTTGAAATCCGTCCCGCGAAGCGGGACACATTCATTCCGAATTCCGAATTCCTAATTCCGAATTCCGAATTATCCTATTAGCCGTTTACTGCTGCGTTGATGATGGTTGTGAAGTCAGCAGCCTTCAGGGAAGCGCCGCCGATCAGACCGCCGTCAACGTTGGTCTTGGAGAGCAGCTCAGCAGCGTTCTTTGCGTTCATGGAACCGCCGTACTGAACGGTGATGGTCTCAGCTACGTCAGCGCCGTAGAGCTTAGCGAGGGTAGCGCGGATAAATGCGCAAACTTCCTCAGCCTGGTCAGCGGTAGCGGTCTTGCCGGTGCCGATAGCCCAAACAGGCTCGTAAGCGATAACGCACTTCTTGAGGTCGTCAGCGGAGATACCGAAGAAATCAAGCTTGATCTGGCGTGCGATAACTTCCTCAGTGATGTTGCACTCGCGCTCCCAGAGAAGCTCGCCTACGCAAACGATGGGCTTCAGGCCGGCAGCGAGGGCAGCCTTTGTTCTCTTGTTAACGGTCTCGTCGGTCTCAGCGAAGTACTGACGGCGCTCGGAGTGACCCAGAACTACGTACTCAACGCCCATCTCAGCCAGCATGTCAGCGGAGATCTCGCCGGTGAACGCGCCGCTCTTCTCGAAGTGGCAGTTCTCAGCGCCGATCTTGATGTTGGTGCCTGCTGTTGCAGCGAGCGCGGTCTCCAGGTTGGTGAAGGGTACGCAAGCTACGATCTCAACGTCCTTAACGTCAGCTACCATCGGCTTGAGCTCCTCGAGCAGTGCCTTAGCCTCGGGACGGGTCTTGTTCATCTTCCAGTTGCCGGCGATTATAGCCTTTCTTACATTCTTCTTCATATTGATATTCTCCTTGTAGTTGTTGAGCAGAGCCTCGACTGGAATGCCGTTTATCGTCATTCCGTCAAGCTTGCAGTTCGCGATGTCCATGCCCGAAAGGTCGCACCCGGAAAGCTGCGCGCCGGACAGATTCACCATCGTGATGTCCGCGCCCCTGGCGGTGGATCTCGTCAGGCTCATGCCGTCGAGGTTCACCAGTGAGCCGGAGCAGCCCTGTATGTCGCATTCCGACACAGTTCCGCGGAACCTGCACCGATATATCCCACCAGCGCCGATGTCCTTTTCCGCAATGCTTACTTTCTCGTCCATAAAAACACCTCAGTTAAAACGACAACAGGCGGATACCCGTAGATATCCGCCGCGTTTATCAGAAATTACTTATCCTGAATAGCGTCGATGCCGGGCAGACCCTTGCCTTCGAGGTACTCGAGGGAAGCGCCGCCGCCGGTGGAGATGTGGCTCATCTTGTCGGCGTAGCCCAGGTTGATAGCCGCGGTAGCGGAGTCGCCGCCGCCGATGATCGTGGTAGCGTCAGCAGCTGCGAGAGCCTCGCACACAGCAACGGTGCCCTTCTTGAGAACAGGGTTCTCAAATACGCCCATCGGGCCGTTCCAAACAACGGTCTTAGCGGTCTTTGCAGCCTCAGCGAACAGCTCCATGGTCTTGGGGCCGATATCCAGGCCCATCATGTCAGCCGGGATCTTGTCGGAATCAACAACGGAAACCTCGATCGGAGCGTCGATAGGATCAGGGAACGCCTTAGCGATAGTTGTATCAACGGGCAGGAGGAGCTTCTTGCCGAGCTTCTCAGCCTTCTCGATCATCTGCTTGCAGTAGTCGATCTTCTCGTCGTCAACGAGGGAAGTACCAACCTCATAGCCCTGAGCCTTCAGGAAGGTGTAAGCCATGCCGCCGCCGATGATGAGAGTGTCGCACTTCTCAAGCAGGTTGGAGATAACGTTCAGCTTATCGGCTACCTTAGCGCCGCCGAGGATAGCAACGAAGGGACGAACGGGGTTCTCAACGGCGTTGCCGAGGAACTCGATCTCCTTGTTCATCAGGTAGCCTACAGCAGTCTCCTTCATGAACTTGGTAACGCCAACGGTGGAAGCGTGAGCTCTGTGGGAGGAGCCGAATGCGTCCATTACGAAGATGCCATCGGTCAGGTCAGCCAGCTCCTTGCTGAATTCCTCGCCGTTCTTGGTCTCTTCTGCGCCGCGGAAACGTGTGTTCTCAAGGACTACGATCTCGCCGTCCTTCATCTCAGCAACAGCCTTCTTTGCGATGTCGCCTGTTACCTTGTCGTCCTTGGCGAAAACTACCTTTGTATTTACAAGCTCAGCCAGTCTGTCAGCGGCAGCCTTAAGGGAGAACTTCTCCTCCGGGCCGTTCTTCGGCTTGCCGAGGTGAGAGCAGAGGATAACCTTTGCGCCGTTCTCGACCAGCTTGTTGATGGTCGGGAGAGCTGCGGTGATACGGTTGTCGTTGGTGATCTTGCCGTCCTTCATCGGTACGTTGAAGTCAACGCGGACGAGCACCTTCTTGCCCTTGACATTCAGGTCTTCTACATTCTTCTTGTTCAGTTTGCTCATGGTTATTATTTCCTTTCATAGTGAAATATTGAACATACTTGGTATAAAGTACTTTCTAAGCCGCTTTCCGTTCTGGCGTCCGGATTTTAGCTCCGGGCTGTTGAAATCCATCGCGAAGCGATACCGAAATTCCGAATTCTTAATTCCGAATTCCGAATTACTCTCAGTACAAAATACCCTACAGATTTATTTTACTATATTTCTGTAAAATTTGCAAGCCCTTTTTTATATATTTTCTGCATTTTTCGTGACCTAATTGTGTTCACAATGCTTATACGTCCTCCGGGGCGCCGTAAAATCCGGCGGCGGAGCGCATTTTTTCTTCCATCTCCTGGGCCTCCGGGAGCAGGGAAGCCGCTTTCAGCGGCTCCCCCGAGCGGAAAAGGTCGGTCATGGCGCTGTAGTGGGAGTACAGCCCGTACAGCGCGAGGTTCCCGGTGGAGCCCTTCATCGTGTGGACGCACTCCAGCGCATTTTCCCAGTCGCAGGCGCGGCATAGTTCCGTGAGCTTTGCGATGTCGTTCGCGCGGATATAAATTTTCATGCAGGAAAAGTAGAATTCCTCGCTGCCGAGGAAGCGCTCCTTTGCGTTTTCAGAGTCGAAGCCCAGTTCGCGGAGCTTATGAAAATCAACCATGCCGTGCCTCCGTTCACTCTGCTGAGTCCTCGGCCTCGTCCGCTTCGTCCGCGCTGATGTTGGTGGTGAGCCACTCGCTGTTCAGGCGGCACAGCAGGCGTGCGTCGATGTATGCCTGGTCGAGTGTCAGAATGGTCTGACCCTGGTAGTTTCCTGACTGGGTCTGCTCGACGACCAGCGCAACGTCGGGCTTCTCCTCATCCGTCAGGCACAGCGGGAGCATAAGCGACATCGTGTTGCGCTTCGGGAAGTAGGACGGTATCGCGGTCTTATAGTTGCGGCTGACGCGCTTCTTGGCAAGCTCAATGGAGTCGCGTATGCGGTTCTGGATACGCATGAACAGCCGGTCGTTGCCGCTAACTATCTCGCGGAGCTGCGCGTAAAGCCCGCGCTTTTCATAGCCGTCGGCGGAGCGTATCTTCGCGGCAGCTTCGCGCGCGTCGGGGCAGTCGGTGAACTGCTCCTCGAGGAACTCCAGCGGCAGGCGGCTGATGTTGTCTATTATTATGTGGTCGAAGTCCGGGAGGAGCTGCTTCGAAAGATCGAAGAAGAGCTGCTCGCCGTGCTCGAAGTACACCGCCGGCTGCGGAAGCGGGCTGAAATAGTTGACTATCTGCTTGCCCAGGGTGCGGTTGGCGGCGGTGCAGAATCCGGTGAATTTCCACTCGGTCTCGCAGCCCGGCTCGTTGGGTGCGAAGCAGGCGTAGATGTCGTCGTAGTGCTTGTCTACAAGTCCTGTGTTGAAGCACGCGAATTTCTTGTCGCCGGAAATGCACACCTTGTTCTCCCGGGTCAGGCGGTAGAAGGTGTATTTGATATACTGTATAAGTATATGGTGGTCGCTGCGGCCGGAGCCTTCGAAGTCCCAGTTTTCGGCGACAGCCTTGTCGGCAAGCTCCGAGAGGAAGGAGTTCCAGGAGCCGAGGTACGCGAAGTTCTCAAGCTGGCGGCCGGGCTGCACCGTGCGCGGAACGGAGTCGCGGCTGATGGTGTCGACGAAGCTCAGGAACCACGCCCTGCCCTCGTACGCGGAGGGCTTCAGGGTAAGCTCAACGTAGTTGCCGTCGGTGCGCTGCCAGCGGCAGGGGAAGATTATCTTGCCGTCGTAGAAACGTATCTTTCCGGTCTCCTTGGCTTTCTGGAAGTCCTCTGAGATATCTCCGCGAAGCTCCGATATATCGCGGAACACGTTTATGCGCTCAAGGTACTGCGCGAGTATCATCAGCGGTTTGGACGGCAGGTTGCAGAAGTCCTCGAGGTTCCCCTCGGGTATCTCCACCTCGCCGGTCTTGCCGACGTCCGCGGCGTTGACGGCGCGCGGAGCCTCCGTGCGGAACGCGGATACCCTGGGTCCCGCGGGAGCCGCCTGGTACTTGTCGGAGCGCCTGATGGTCACCATCACCTGCGGAACTCCGCCGAGTACCACGTCGCTGAGCTCCAGGTAGTCCATCTGGGCAAGCAGGTCCTTCATTTTAAAGAAGCCGAAGCGGCTGCGGTCGATGTGGTTATCCGAGAGCAGCTTGCTGACAGCCGCCATATGCTGCGGGATATCGTACGGGAAGTTTGCAGTGAGCAGCTTGTATACTTCCTCCTTGTCCTCCTCGCTGACCGGCGTGGGCTGGACGGAGGGGCGGTGGAAAGTCTGTACAGTGCTGCTGTATATCTGGGTCTTTTCAAATGAGAAATAGAGGCTTTTTCCGCGGGGGCTGATGTTCTTTGTGATTATTCCGTTGACAAGGTAGCCGTCGGTGCAGTAGCCTATCGGGAACACGTACCGGTCGTACATGAAATCGAGCTTTCCCTCGTCCTTTGCGCGGGAGAAGCTCTCATATATCTCCTGCTTCATCTCCTGGACGGTCAGCCCGGTGCCGAGCACCTTTGTCAGCGCGTAGAGCGACTGCTGCGACATTTCAATGATGTCGTCGTTAAGTATGATGTTCTTGTTGCCGAAGAAGCTGTCGGCGGGGTGTCCGGATTCGCCGGAGCCGTGCCAGCGCCTCACGATGACGTATGAATCCTCGTTGTACCTCGGGGTGCCGAAAAGTTCGGGCGCGGCTTCTATAAGCTCGTGGAAGTCCGAAAATCCCAGCTTTTCCAGCGTGTAGCCGTTGGTGGCAAGCCATTCTTCAACTCTAGATATGCGGTAAACTCCTTCATCGGGGAACTGCTTGAAAATGCAGCTTCCCAGCTCCTCTGTAAGTTCTTTGGTAAGCATTTTTATCCTTTCCAATAAAAAATTTATTCATGTGTTTCTGTGGTCTCTGCTGTAAAATCTTCTAGGTCCTCAATATAGTCATAGTCTTCATATGAGATATAATTTACCATTTCTGTAAGTTCTTCAACGTCCTTGTCCTGCTGGAACAGCCCGTCTATTTCCAGTCGGAAGCTCTTCATTCTGCTGTCTGAAACGAAGCTGAAATGAGACACCGGTATACTCATAGATTTGTATGCGGCGATAACGGTGCGGCATTCCTGAGCGAATTCCCGGGCGCTCGAATATGTACCGCTGAACTCGACGGCGATATCGACGATATCCCCTTCTGAAAGCGTATCCCAGGACTTGTCCGCGCCGGAAGCGAGGTCTGCGTTAACCGTGAGCGTTGAGATATCCGCGGTGCGGCACAGTTCCTTGTAGCTCTGCTGATAGATCTGCGCGGCAACGACCCTTCCGCTCTGCTCCTCGCGTATCTCGACGCCCTTCCTGTTGAGCGACGCCGAAAGAATGCACCCGGCGACCGCCACGGCAGCCGTAATGCAGACGCAGGGGACGTGTATCCTCAGCCGCCTGCCGGAAACGAACCAGCTCAGCAGAAGTTCCGCGCCGACGAACACCGCCGATATAGGAGCCAGCTTCGCGATAAGCAGGAAATCCGGGCTTCCCGAGAGCAGCACGCACATCGTCACTATCCCGAGGAATACGAGCGTCAGCGCGAGGCTCACAAGTCCGGCTCCGCTTTTTACGGTGCCCATCGTGAATTTAAGCGCCCTCTGCGGGAGCTTCTGCGGCTTTTTGCGCGGCGCGGAGCTTCTCGCTCCGGTCTGCTGGAGCACCTTGTCGAGCGCGTCGAGTATCTCCTGGTCGCGGCGGGCGGTCTCCTGCTGGGCAAGCTCCGCCTGGCTCAGAATGTCGTCCTCCGGGAGCGCGCCGGGCATGTCGGGTATGCCAGGTATTCCGGGCGTTTCCGTTATGCCCGCAGTATCCGGCTGAGGTTCCTGCGATTCCGTTATCTCTTCGGTGAACTGCGCCGAGAACTGTATCGACGAAAGCTCCGGAGCGGCTCCGTCCCGTGGCTCGGTTCTACCTGCTTCTTTGGTTGGAACAGCCATTTTTTTGACCCTCCTCTCTGTAATGTGATGTCAATTATGTGAATTATGCCTGGCAGACTATACTCCACCACATTAATTATAACAAAATACGCGTGCCCTGTCAATGGGAAAAAAGCCGAAAAACCGCGCGATCAGGGGAAAGCTGTATTTTCAGAACCGTTTTGAAGCGGAAAAATATAGAAATCCCCTTTACAAAATAAAATAACTGCGTTATAATAACAATGTTATTTAAAAGAGGCGATACATAATAAGACAGGAAACGGCGGGCGTGACCGAGGCGCTGCTTGAGAGCGCGAAGAAGGAATTCCTGAAATACGGGTTCCACGACGCGAATCTCCGCAGGATATCCGCAGAAAGCGGGGTCAGCACCAACTCGATATACACGCGGTTCGGGGACAAATCCGGGCTGTTCAGCGCGGTGGTGAAGCCTGCGGCGGACGGTCTCATGGAGATATACCTAGGCAGCATATCCGAAGCCTCGGTGTGCGGGAGCGCAAATACCGCCATCGACATGGGGGGCGACGGCACCGAGCAGGTGCTGAAATACATCTACGACAACCTGGACGCGTTCCGGCTGATATTCTGCAATTCCGCCGGCACGGAGTACGAGGACTATTTCGACCGGCTCGCCGAAACCGAGGAGAAGTTCTACCGGGATTTCGTCAGGAAATACGCGAAGGAGCCGCAGAAAATAAGCGATTTCTTCATACACGTTGTCTGCCGGACGGGCTGGCAGTACGTGTTCGAGGTGGTTTCCCACGATATCCCATACGAGGAGGCGCAGGGCTTCATGAAGAGCATTCGCGAGTACAGCTTCGCAGGCTGGAAGCGCGTCATGGAATGACGGAGCGCGTATCGGTCCATATTTTAAAGCAGTATCCGTACTGCTTTTTAAATAGCATGTGGTTAGCTTAATCTAACTTAGAAAGACAAGAGGAGGTCTTGTTGTGAAACAAAAGAAAAGGAATTCGTTTGCGGTGCTCGGCTACACGAAGAACATGATGGCTCCGATGGCGGCGTTCACTGCTGCGGCTAACGCGATATTCGCGGCGCTGGATAATCGCGGCGTTCGCGCTGACCGGGCAGGGAGTCACCGACGAATTCGTACTCTCCCACGAGGAGCAGACCGGCAGACGGTGCTGATAATCGCGCACCGCATGAAAACGGTGGACGGCGTGGACAAGATAGTCGTGCTGAAGGACGGCAGGGTAGCCGAAACGGGTACCCCGGCGGAACTGAAAAAGGCAGGCGGGATTTACAAGCACATGGCGGATATGCAGCTCAGTTCAGAGCAGCGGAAATACCAGTAATGGAGGAAGAATATGAGTAAAAAACCGGCGCTTTCGGGCGTAACAGAAACAATGCTTCAGACGATATATGCCCGGGCGAAGGAGACCAAGACACGGGGCGCGATCAAGGACAGCAAGGCGGTGGAGATAATCGACAGCCTGGATTACGACTTCTCGCTTGCCGACAAGGATTCCGCGATGCACAACGGCGTTATCGCCCGTACCATAGTGCTCGACAGGCTTGCGGGGAAGTTCCTGAGGTCGCACCCGGGGGCGGTGGCTGTGAACATAGCCTGCGGACTTGACACGCGCTGCTACCGCATGAAGGGGTACTCCCACTGGTACAACCTCGACATCCCGGAGACTATCGAGGTTCGCAGGAGCATACTCCCGCCCACCGAGAAGATAACCCAGATAGCCATGTCCGCAATGGACGACTGGGGCGGCGAGGTCGCGGAGAACGGCGTTCCGGCGCTGGTGATAATCGAGGGTCTGACGATGTACCTTTCCGAAGCTGACGTGCAGCGGATATTCTCGGTGATTTCAGCGCGGTTCGGGAAAGCGCAGGTGCTGGTGGAGGTCATGAACCCCGCGGTAGCAAAGCGATTCAGGGAGAAATCCATCGAGGGGAGCAAGGCGAAATTCACCTGGGTCGTGAAGAACGGCGCGGCTCTGGCGGAGCTGGTTCCGGATTTCACCCTCGTGGGAGACCACAGCCTGACCGAGGGAATGGCGGAGTTCATTCCGGCTTATAAGGCGCTGGGGAAGATACCGCTGGTTCGCAATATCTCCAACAAGATAATCGTGCTCGAGAAAAGATAATATGACTGAAAGCCCGGTGACGCATGGCTCCGGGCTTACGGGCTTTTCCGTTGTTATAATCAACATATTTTTCGGTTAGTTTTGTCTAACTCTTTGTTTAGTCCTACAAAACGCGTCTTTTAACGCGTATTTTTTCAGTTTTCATATTGACTTTTGTAAAATTGATGCTATAATGAACACATGAACATTTGTTCAAATGATGGTAATTATGAAAGGAGCTGTGGTCATGTTTATTGATATCAGCGATATAAAGAAGAGCTACGGCGCGGGCGAAAGCAGGGTCGAGGTGCTGAAGGGAATAAGCTTCGGCGTGGAGAAGGGCGAGTTCTGCGTGCTTCTGGGACCGTCGGGAAGCGGCAAATCAACGCTGCTGAACATCATCGGCGGGATAGACGACGCGGACAGCGGCTACATCTCGATAAACGGCGAAAAGATCGAGAACATGAAGAAAAAGGCGCTGCCCGACTACCGCCGCAGGCACCTGGGCTACATATTCCAAATGTACAACCTTATCCCGAATCTCAACATAAAGGAGAACGTTGAAACCGGCGCGTACCTCAGCGACCACCCGCTTGACGTGGACGACATACTGAAAACCCTGGGGCTGTACGAGCACCGTCACAAGCTGCCGTCCCAGCTTTCGGGAGGCCAGCAGCAGAGGTGCTCCATCGGCAGAGCCATCGTGAAGAACCCGGATATACTGCTGTGCGACGAGCCTACCGGCGCGCTGGACTACAACACCTCGAAGGAGATACTGAAGCTCATCGAGACGGTGAACCAGAAGTACAGCACCACGATAATCATGGTCACTCACAACGAAGCGATAAAGGACATGGCTGACAAGGTAGTGAAGCTGCGCGACGGAATGATACGCAGGGTCATCGAAAACGACCGCAAGCTCACCGCCGACGAGCTTGACTGGTGATGGAGGCTGACGATGAGAAATCCGCTTAACAGACGGCTTCCGCGGGAGCTTGCAAAGGACTGGGCAAAATACGCGGCTATATTCATACTGATGGTGCTTCTTATCTCGATATGCTCGGGCATGAGGGTATCCAACGAGAGCCTGAAGCAGGCGTACTACGAGAGCTTCGATAAGTATGTCCTCGAGGACGGCCACCTTACGCTTGACAAGCCGCTTCCGGACGAGATGCGCTCCGTTTTCGAGGAGAAGGGCGCGATGAAGCTCTACGACAACTTCTACTTCGACGAGGAGACCCCGGACGGTCAGGTGGTCAGGGTCTACAGCCAGGAGGACGAGATCAACACACCCTGCCTTCTCAGCGGGGAGCTTCCCGCAAACGACGGGGAGATCGCGATAGACCGCGTGTTCGCGAAAAACAACGATATCAGCGTAGGCGACTCTATCACGCTGAAGGGCAGGGAACTGCTGATAACCGGTTTCGTGGCGCTCCCGGACTACAGCACGCTGTTTGAGCGCAACACCGATTCCATGTTCGATTCCGTGAATTTCTCGGTAGCGGTCATGACAAAGAGCGGCTTTGACGCGCTCGGGAGCCGCAATATGGAGTACAACTACGCGTGGCTGTACAACGAGGCTCCCGCCGACGACATAGAAGCGGCGGAGCGCTCCGACAAGTTCCTCGACGTGGTGAAGGACGAGCTGACGGACTACGACGAGGCGATAGTAAAGGCACAGATAGACGAGCTGACCGACCGCCTGGAAAAGGCAGGGGAGGAGTACGGCGAGATATACAAGCGCAGTTTCGAGGACAAGGTTTCCGAGATAACCGACAACGCTGAAAAGGGCGGCAGGGAATATGCTGAGCTGTATCAGAAGTCTATCGAAGCCAAGCTGACCGAAGTGTCGGAGAAGGCGAGGGCAGGCGCAGCGGAGTACGCGCAGATAATGATGACCACCGGCGCGAAGCCGTCCAGAAGCGACCTTTCAGTCGACGTGGACGACTACACGTTCTCGCTCATCGAGGGCACGGTGAACGCTATGATCACCGGCGGCGAGTACTCCGGCCCCACCGAGGAGGAATTCAGGGACGCGTACCTTGATACTGTCGAGAAGCCCCGCCGCGAGGAACTGTCCGTGCAGCTTGACGATTTCCTTTTCGGCATAGTAGAGGACGCCGCCGACGCTGAGCTTAACGGCAGGGATTTCGAAATGCCCGCCGACGAGGAATTCGAAAACGAGATCGACAAGACTGGCATCATTTCCGTGGATAACTATATCCCGCGCTACCTGAACCAGGCGATAACCTTCTCGATAGAGGATATCGGCGGCGACGAAGCGGGCACGATGGTAATGTGCTACATGATGATAGCGCTCATCGCGTTCATATTTGCAGTCACCATCTCGAACACCATTACCGCCGAGGCGGGAGTTATCGGAACGCTGCGCGCTTCCGGCTACACTAAGGGGGAGCTTATCCGCCACTACATGGTGCTTCCTCTGGTTGTCACGCTGTTCGCGGCGGTGGTCGGGAACGCGCTGGGCTACACGGTCATGAAGGAGTTCTGCGTAAATCTGTACCGCAGCAGCTACTCGCTCACTGATTACGTCACCGTCTGGGACGCTTCCGCGTTCATTCTGTCGACGGTAATTCCGATAGTGATGATGCTGATCATAAACTTCCTGGTGCTGACTTCCAGACTGAAGCTCAGCCCGCTGAAGTTCCTGCGGCACGACCTCCGCAAGAACCGCAGCAAGAAGGCGATGCGCCTGAATACCAAGATACCGTTCAGGACAAGATTCAGCCTGCGGATTTTTTTCACGAACCTCCCGGGATATATCGTTATGATAATCGGAATACTGTTCGGCTCGGTGCTGATAGCATTCGGCGACCTCATGCCGCGAATGCTGGGCGAGTACCAGAATATCGTGACGCGGGACATGATAAGCGAGTATCAGTACATTGTCTACGACTGCGATGAAGCCGCCGAGGTCACGGACCCGGGCGCGGAGAAATTCGCGATGGCTTCCTACGACTACACAAAGCCGGGGTACCTCACGGACAGCATTACGGTCTACGGCGTGGTTGACGGCAGTAAGTTCGTTGACGCGGAGATCCCGGCAGGGAAGGCGCTGGTATCTACCGGCGTGAGCGTGAAATTCGGGCTAAACAGCGGCGACTCCATAACGCTGGACGAAAAGTACAAGCGCGACGCCTCGTATAAGCTTGACATTGCGGGAGTTTACGATTATGAATCCTCGCTGGCGGTGTTCATGAACATTGACGACTTCGCCCGCACATTCGGCGAGGAGGAGGGCTACTTTACCGGATACTTCTCGAACACGGAGCTTACCGGGCTTCCCGATGACGACGTAGCGACGGTGATAACCGCAAGCGATTACACGAAGCTTTCCACGCAGCTCATGGTGTCGATGGGCGGAATGATGAACCTTATAAAGTGGTTCGGCGCGCTGTTTTTCATTATTGTGGTGTACGTGCTGTGCAAGCAGGTCATCGAGCGGAACTTCCAGTCCATAGCGATGACGAAGATACTTGGCTTCCGCAACGGGGAGATAGGAATGCTGTATATTGCTTCCACGACTATTGCGGTTATAGTGGGACTGCTGATCTCGATACCATTCATTGACGTTGCGATGAAGCTTATAGTCAACGGGTACCTCTATACGATGATGACGGGTTACTTGCCGCTTTCGATGAGCCCCATGACGTATGTTGTGATGTTCTTTACGGGACTTGGCTGTTATATCGTGGTGGCGTTCCTGCAGATGAGGAAGGTCGCAAGGGTATCTAAGAGCGAAGCGCTCAAGAACGCGGAGTGATGGGCGCGGTAAAAATATGTTGGTGAAAACTATAATTTAGCGGCGAATGTTCCGCTTACTTCAATCCCTAATCGGGAGTCAAGGGGGACGCGTCCCCCTTGC
>ULVW01123783.1_pt1 | contig 14279 bp, 14 predicted proteins | sample 1959801 | NCBI WGS metagenome assembly ULVW01 (sample SAMEA4835796, study PRJEB28245) | human gut metagenome | biome: gut microbiome; material: fecal sample | place: Denmark | collected 2008
GGAATTTTCCGCCTCTATTGTGGCGCTTTGCTTGCCGCGGTTGTATATTATTCTGAACCCGGTTGCGCGCGTATTGTCTTCGCGGTTTCTCACAACAGGGGAATTTGAAAGCACTACCATTTCTTCTTTTGCGTATATGTCTGCGCGGCCGCATGCGGCGTCTTTTAGTCCCTGGGAAAGTTTGACGTTCTCGGTCATCGCAATGTGGGTAATTTCGCGCTTGTTGTCTTTAGGCTGGGTTTTTATTGTGACTTCTATATTCTGGCAAGATGCGTTCATGTCGGTTCCGGACACTTTTACGTTGCCTTTAAAATAGTATTTATCGGCGTCTAAAGACGACGTTAGCCATTGCTTGTCGCTGGTTATTACAGTGGGTTCGGATTTCGCCTTTTCGGCCGAGTACTCGTCGTTTAATCCTATATTCCCCAAGGCGGGAAGAATTATTGCCGGCCTGATTTCGGGGGATTTTTCATCCGTCAGCAGTTCTACGAAACGGTGCACTTTCCCGCTTTTGTTTGGTTCTTTTGAAGATTTATCCCCATTCACCCGCGGATAGATGTTGGCAAGCTGAGCGGTTGCGGTATTGCCCTTTTGCGAAACTGAGACGTCTTTTGAGGCGACAATTTTATAGATGTCAGTTTTGCCTTTATTCGATTTTGCCACGACATCCATCTTTTGGCAAGAGGCTTCAATTTCCTCAGACTTTATTGAAACGTCTTTCTGGAAGTGCAGGTTGGCGATGCCTTCGCTGTCGCGCGAGAATGATAGAATCCTGCTTTTTATAATTGTGGGCGCCGCTTTCTTTGAAGGTGAAGCTGCCCGTTCTACGGAAGGCGTTTCGGTTATTGTAGTTATTACATAGGAGTTTTTGTCTTTCCCGTCGGATAGGGCGACTCCCTCGTCGCGGCCGCTTGCGAATACAAGCGTGTTGCTCTTTAGGTTGAATCCCCTTTTAGCGTCGGTTAGGACAACGTTGTCGTGGAGCAAAATTTCCGACTTTGCGGGAGTTATTTCAAGTTCCTTTGATTTTGCCGTGCCGCTGGGGGTTTCCACCTTCACGTTGCCGGAGCCTTCTATTTTTACAATTTTTGTCTTGCCGTCCGCTTCGGGCGCAGCCATTGCGGTCATTGAGTCGCAGCGCGCGCTGAAATCGTCGGAGGACACTTTGACGTTTCCCTTGAAGTCGAAGAAACTTTTTTTGTCCTCCGTCCTCATTTTTATATCGTCGGCTTGTATTGATATTTCTTGGACTTTCCCGTCTTTAGCGTCAAAGAGCAATGTTTTTGGCCTAATTTTGCCATCGGCGGATGGCAGGGAAATTATCGATTTTTCGGAGCGGTTCAAAATTATTTTGTCGCCGGATATTTTTGATTTGCTTGATATGTCCTCTATCTCGGGATTTCCGCTCAAAACAGCTTCGTTTTTTGACGGAAAAATTGAGAGGGCATTGGCCGACGCCTTGCGCAGGTCGGTTGACATCCTTACATTGCCGCGCGCGCGTATCTCGCCAATTTTTTCTTCTCCGGATTTCAATGAGTCGACTTCAAGCTCGTCGCATTCCAGGCTCATATCCGCATTTTTTACGACTACATTATCTTTTACGTTGAATTTGTTTGCCTTTCCGCCGTGGTCTAGGCTTGCGTAGTCGGATGATATATTTGTGACGGAGTTTTCTGGCAATCCTTTGCCTGTCGGTTTTTCTGGTGTTGATATGGCGGGTTTTGAGGATTGTTCAGGCGATGCAGAGTCTGTGGGAAGCCCGGCGACAACATCTATGTCGGGGGGGGATTTGGAGATGAGCGCAATTTTTACATTGGAAAAAATCTCTATAAATTTTTTGTCTCCATCCCATTTCCACTTCTTTCCGCTTAAATCAAAGGCGTCGCCTTTTACAAATATTTTGTCCAGGCTTGTGACCGCTTTTTTGGGGGCGTTGACTTGCGCGTTTGGACTGGTCATTACAGCTTTTAAAACAGGGGTTTCTTTTCCCTCAAACAAGTTGAGCTTCATGTTGTCGATGTCTATATGCTCGTCCGAGATATAGGTCGCCTTGTCCCCAAACAGCTCCCACTCTTTTATTCCGCTATTTTCGTCGAAATTGGGAAGCTCAAAATTTGAAACCGTGCCGGGAAGCATTCTAGTGTCGCGCCCAGCCGCGCAAGCTTGTCGGCTTGCGGTAAAGATTGCCGCCGCCGCAGCCGCCGCGCATAGTACAGGGATGGATGCCCGCAGTTTTTGAATAATTTTAAACATTTTTTAAAATTGCGTCTATCATGGCGCCGACTCCCGCGTCGATTTCCGGAGTTGATTTTGCCAGCATATATGCGGGGGTTGAATAGACTTTTTTGGCTTTGTCTTCGACAAATGAATTTGCCTGGCATTCAATATGCTTTGCGCCCATTGCCTCTATAGCAGCGGCGGTGGATGGATCGTTTCCTATGGTGAGTTTTACTCCGCCGCCTATTACTTTTGCGGCGATTACCGGCGCTATGCACATAAAAGCTATCGATATCTTCTTTGCAAGAGCCGCGACTATCGCGCTTTCAACGTGTTTATTGACTTTGCAGTCCGCGCCGTCCGATGCAAATGTGCAAAGTGTCTTTGCCGCTCCGAATCCGCCGACGAATAAAAGAATATCGAAATTCCCGGCGTCGAATTTTGCCAGGGGCTGAATTTTTCCGCGCGCAATTCTTGCCGACTCTACAAGGGCGTTGCGCCTTGGCTGCATGGCGATGGAGTCCAAATGGTTTACAACGTCGAACTGGTCTGTGTCGGGCGCGAAAAATTCAGTTGAAACGCCGCGTTTCTGAAGATTAAGAAGAGCAATTACGGCTTCGTGGATTTCAGAGCCGTCGAAAACTCCGCAACCCGACAGCACAACCGCCGCTCGCGGAGTTTTTGGGGGCGGGCAAAGATTGCAGTCTTCTGCCGGTTTTCTTAATGTCTGGCGGGGGGCGGATGGATTTGCTTTCATGGTAATTTTATTTTTTGCTTCAGCATTGCAGCAATTGCGGAATCTTGCAATTAAATTTCAACGCATGGAAAATTTCAAATATCGCCGCCGGAAAATATTGCGCCTTTTGATTTTTTTCGTTCAGATTTCCAATTCCAGCGAATCATAGGCAATATGACAGCCATGCGGCATTTTCGGTTCCAGCTTGCCGTAGTCTATATGGGATGTAAGATGGGTGAAATATGTCGCGCGCGCGCCGACTTCCATTGCGGAATTTATTGCCTCGGAAAGGCTCATATGCGACGGATGCGGGGATATGCGGAGGCAGTCAAGCGCGATTGCGTCGGCGCCTTTTGCCAATTCCAGTGCTTCGGGAGTCAAGCGCTTGCAGTCTGTGTAATATGCAAATTTCTTGCCGCCGCACTCTATGACAAGCCCCAATGTCTCTACGGGACCGTGGGGCAGTGGGGTTGAGGCTATTTTTACGCCGCCGGGCATTTCCAAAATATTTGGCATTTTTTTTATGTCGAAGCAAGGATATCCGCGTTCGGTGGGTTTGCCCTTTAAAGCGTATGGAAAAATCGAGCGTATGCGTTCCAACCCGTAATCGTTTGAGTACACAGCAAGCTTGTTGTTCGGCAGCCGGTCGCAAAAACGCCGCAAGTCATCCATTCCGGCTATGTGGTCGGCGTGCCCGTGGGTCAATATAAAACAGTCTATCCAGTCTATTTTATTCTTTAGGCACTGCACTCTAAACTCCGGTCCGGCGTCTATTTGTATATGGATTCCCCCGCATTCCACGTGCACGCTCGAACGCGTCCGCCAATTTTTGGGATTGTCCAAGTCTATTCCGCTTGCGTCTCCGCCTATTACGGGTACGCCCTGAGACGTACCCGTGCCTAAAAAGGTAATTTTCATTATTCCTCGCAAAGCCAGGTTGAGAGATAGCGCGAACCTGAATCGGGCAAAACTACTACTATTGTCTTGCCTGCATTTTCGGCGCGGGCGCCTATCTTGCGCGCGGCTGCCATTGCAGCCCCCGAAGATATGCCGCAAAATATTCCTTCCTTTTGGGCAAGGGCGCGCGCGTTTTCGCCGGCTTCTTGTGTCGTCACAGTTATAATTTCGTCAACGACGGTTTTGTCGTACAGCTCCGGCACAAAATTTGCTCCTATCCCCTGCAGCTTATGCGGGGCTGCGGTGCCTTTGGACAAGAGAGGGGAATCCGCGGGCTCGACTGCAATCACTTTCACATTTGGGTTAAGCCTTTTGAGTTCGCTTCCGGCTCCGCTCAAAGTTCCGCCTGTCCCTACTCCCGCGACAAAAAAGTCTATACTTGCGTCTGTGTCGCGCCAGATTTCCAACGCTGTGGTTTGTACATGCGCGCGGGCATTTTCGGGATTTGAAAATTGCCCGGGTATGAAAGAACCTGGAATTTGTTTGTGCAGTTCATCCGCCTTTTCCAAAGCTCCGCGCATTCCTTTTTCTCCGGGAGTCAGCACGACTTCGGCTCCGTAGGCCTTGAACAGCTTTATGCGTTCTACGCTCATTGTATCCGGCATTACGAATACGGCTTTAAAGCCGTCTGCGGCCGCAAGCATTGCCAGCCCTATGCCTGTGTTTCCGCTTGTAGGTTCTATTATTGTTCCACCCTCTTTTATAAGTCCGCGTTTTTTTGCGTCTTCAAGCATAAAAAGCGCAGCGCGATCCTTTACGCTTCCGGATGGATTAAAACTTTCCACTTTCAATAAAATATCCGCCCGGGTGTCGTTAGTTTTCACGGCGCGCACAAGCGGCGTGCCTCCGATTGTCTCTTTTATCGAATTTTTTATGTTCATTTTATTTAAAAAACTATTAAACGCATCGATATTGAACCAAAAAGGCGATTCTGTAAAGAAACGATTTGCATGCGCGGGCAAATATAGTTATATGTAAACCATGAAAATAAAAAAAGCCTCCGATTCGGATTTCGACAAAATGTATGCGGATATGCTTACGCAATTTCCAGCCTCCGAAATGAAAACGAGGCAGGCGTTCGACTCGCTGCGCAGGGACAAGGACTACGAATGCTGCATTTTGGAGAAGGACTCAAAAATGGTCGGATATTTCTGCGCGTACGTCGTAGCAGAGACATCCATTGCGCTGCTAGACCATTTTGCAATCGAGAAAGGCTCGCACGGGATGGGGCTTGGATCGGAGTCGCTGGGGCTTATTTTGGAGCGCTATCGCGGATGCCGCGGCGTTTTGCTGGAGGTTGAAAAGCCCAATCCCCAAGATGTCAACACTCTAAGGCGCATAAAGTTCTACATAAATATGGGAGCATATAAGGTCGATGTGAAGTACTATTTGCCCGGCGGAGACAGCTCAGTGCCTATGGACTTGTATTTTATTAACTGTTCCGGCGCCAAAGACAGGATTTCGGCGGAGGAAATTATGGGGACGATAAAAATAGTCTTTGAGCGTGTGCATGCGTCGTTCGCCAACGCCCGCGAAGTTTGGGAAAGCATCGAGAAAAGCTTTTCCGCAGGGGAATAGCCGGACTAAGTGCACAATGGCGGGCTTTAGCGTACCGCCGGGCGCTTATAGAATGCGCAAACAGGGATTTATACGCATTCTGCCGCGCAAGCCCGATAGCCTGGGAGCGGGCTTTGAAAATTAAAAAAGTGTTGCAAGCCTGCCCACTGTTTTGCTTTAATAAGCGGTGTTATGCAAAAATTCTCAGGAGTTTGGACGGCGCTTGTAACGCCTATGACGGAATTGGGCGTGGACTACGACGCCCTTGAAAGTTTGGTTGAGTCGCAGATTAAGGGAGGCGTAAGCGGATTGGTGTCGGTCGGCACTACCGGCGAATCTCCTACGTTGGATCCGGTTGAGCATATAGTCGTCATAAAAAAGACTATCGAATTTGCGGCGGGCAGGGTTCCGGTAATAGCGGGAACCGGCGCGAATTGCACGCGGGAAGCCGTGAACTTAACCCGCGAGGCAGATGAAGCCGGCGCGGACGGGTTTTTGGTGGTTGCCCCGTATTATAATAAGCCTTCTCAAGAGGGTGTTTTTTTGCATATGTGCGAAATCGCAAAATGCACGCACAAGCCGATAATGCTTTATTCCATTCCCGGCCGGTGCGGCATAGAAATTTCAAACGATACCGCCCTGCGCTTGCGTGAAAAATATAAAAATTTCTGCGTTATGAAAGAGGCGGGCGGCAAGGTGGAAAAAGTCCGCGATCTGTGCGCCCGCGCGGACGGTAAAATAGATGTAATGAGCGGAGACGACGGGCTTACTCTCGATTTCATGTCGGCTGGAGCCAAGGGCGTTGTGAGCGTGGCGTCAAACATAATACCGGAAGCCATGTCTAATTTTGTAAAGCTTATAGAGGAAGGCAGGCTTGACGAGGCGCGCGCCGTGAATGAGAAACTTTCCGGATTTTTCAAGGCGCTTTTCATAGAGCCTAATCCCGTTCCGGCGAAAACCGCCCTGCATTTATGCGGGCGCATACCGTCGGATTTTGTGCGCTTGCCCTTGTGCAGGATGCAGCCGCAAAATCTCGATGTCTTAAAGAAGGAAATGGAAAAATTGGAGCTTATATAATATGGCTGTAAAAATACTTTTAAACGGGTGCAAGGGAAGAATGGGGCAGGCTATATCCTCGGCTGCTCCGGAGAACGGGTGCGAGATTTTCGGCGCATGCGATGCCGGAGACAGTCCCGATAAGTTTATTTCCGGTTGCGACGCGGCAATCGACTTTTCTTTTAGGGAGGCAACCCCCGCTTTGGCCGAACTGTGCGCAAAATACGGCAAGCCGCTTGTAATTGGAACGACAGGGCATACTCCCCAACAGCGCGATGCCATCCTGAAGCTAACCGATAAGATAGCAATTGTATGGGCTGGAAATTATTCCGTGGGCGTGAATCTTTTAAACTATTTGACCTCTATTGCCGCAAAAATATTAAATGAATCATACGATGTTGAGATCGTAGAAATGCACCATAGGCATAAGAAAGACGCTCCCAGCGGCACTGCCGAAAAACTAAAACAGATAGTTTGCCAAGCAAGGGGAGTCGGCGAAGATTCTGTTTGCTACGGCAGGCACGGGCAAGTCGGAGAGCGCCCTGTTGGGGAAATAGGCGTGCATGCTCTCCGCGGCGGCAGCGTTGTTGGAGACCATACTGTCATGTTCGCTGCCGACGGCGAGCGCCTGGAGCTTACCCACAAGGCCGCCGACAGAAAGGTCTTTGCGCAGGGTGCGCTGCGCGCCGCAAAGTGGGCGGTGTCAGCAAAGCCCGGTTTGTACGGAATGGAAGACGTTTTGAACTTCAAGTAGGAAATGATTGCAGCTATAAAAGGCAAACTCATAAGAAGCACTCCCGTTCAGGCGGTAGTGGAAACTGCTGGGGGGCTGTTCTACGAAGTTGAAATTCCAGTGACGACCGCCGAACGTTTGCCAAAGAATGGTTCAGAGGTTATGCTTTACACTCTGGACGTATATCGCGAGGATTCACAGGCCCTATACGGTTTTGCGGCGGCGGCTGACAGGGATTTTTTTAAGATTTTGGTTGAGAAAGTTTCGGGAATAGGGCCAAAGACCGCGCTCAATATGATGAGCAGAATGTCGGTTTCAACCTTGCGCGACGCAGTGTCATCTGGAGATGTTGCAACGCTTTCAAAGTGCCCCGGCATCGGCAAGAAAACGGCGGAGCGGCTGGTTCTCGAACTCAAGGGCACGCTTTCGGGGGCGGCTATTTCTCCGGTTTCGGGAAGTTTCGATTCGACTGTCTCGGCTAGCCCGGCTTCGGATGCGGTTGCCGCATTGGTTGCTTTGGGCGTTAAAATACAAGACGCAGACAAGGCTGTTCGCGCTTCTGTCGCAAAGTTGGGCGAATCCGCTACAACCGAACAGATTGTAAAACTTGCGCTTTCTAAATAAAAATTATTTTGCGTTATGGATAAAGAAAAAATTTTGGCGGCACTTGATGCTGTGAATTACCCTCCGTATCAAAAGAGCATAGTTGCTTTTGGCATGGTGAAATATGTCAAGGTTGAGGGAAATTCCGCAGAGGTGCGGATATTTACGGGCGGGGACCAGGAGCTTGCCAAGAAAATCGTAGAGCAGGCAAATGGCGTTCTGAAGTCTGCATTTCCCGAATGCGTTTTTAATGTGGTTCTTCTCTCCGAAGATCCTGCTAAAAATATACCGGCGCCGAAGCCTAAAAAGGAGACTTTGTCCGGCGTAAAATTAAAAATAGCCGTCGCTTCCGGCAAGGGCGGCGTCGGTAAAAGCACGGTTGCGGTAAATCTTGCGCGCGCGTTTGCAAAAATATTTTCCAAGCCGGGAGACGCCCGCGTGGGCCTTATGGACTGCGATATACACGGACCTAGCGCCGCGATTCTTTTTAACGAGAGGGTTTTTCCGGAAGTTTCTCCGGACGAAAAAATAATCCCGCCACAGATAGGCGGGATAAAAGTGATGTCCATGGGAATGCTCGTCGGCGACGACCAGCCTCTCTTATGGCGCGGTCCCATGGTTACGAGCGCGATAAAGCAGTTCGCCGAGGAAATGGTGTGGGGAAATCTGGACGTAATGGTTCTGGACTTGCCGCCAGGAACTGGAGACGCCGTTCTTAGCGTTGTTCAGCTTGTTCCTTTAGACGGTGCGCTTGTTGTCACTACTTCAAATTCTTTGGCTGCAGTGACGGCGGCTAGGGGGGCTATGATTTTTGAAAAAAGCTCCGTTAGAGTTTTGGGCGTCGTCGACAACATGGCATATTTCCCAATGCCAGACGGTTCAAAGGAATATATTTTCGGAGAAGGATACGCTGCCGGAGTCGCCGCGCAGCTGGAGGTCCCGGTTCTGGCGGAAATCCCCCTTGATAAGTCTCTGCATACAGACAAGATTTCAGAGTCTTCCGAGAATATTTTCGACAATCTTGCGCGCAAGATTTTAGAACTTTTAAAGAAGTAGGCTTTGCGCGGGTATTGCAAATGAAGCGCAGGATGGCAATTTGCACGCTTGGCTGCAGAGTCAACCAGTTCGAGTCTATGGCAATCGCCGACTCCGCGCGCGAGCGCGGTTGGAAGCTTGTAGATTGGGGTGAGAGCGCCGATATTGGCATTGTAAATTCTTGTGCGCTTACCCGTCTTGCAGAAAACAAAACCCGCAGGGCTATAAGAATGTTTATGCGCAAGAATCCCGGGGCGAGCATCGCCGTCACGGGATGCTACGCGCAGACTTCGGCGTCGGATCTGTCTGAAATTAAGGGCGTGAAATGGGTTGTCGGCAACCCGTCAAAACTTTCTATTGTCAGCATAATAGAAAGAAATCCCGCTCTTGACGGGGGTGCGGCGCAAATATTTTTGGGCGCAACTGCGGAAATCCCAGAATCGATATCTATTTCTGGGGGAGCGATACTCGACAGAACAAACCTAAAAATTCAAGACGGATGCGACAATGCGTGTTCCTACTGCATAATTCCCCGCGCCCGAGGTGTTCCCAGAAGCCGCAGTTTTGGGGAAATATTGCGCGACGCAAAAGTTCTTGTCGATAGAGGGGTGAGGGAGATAATTTTAACGGGAATAAACATATCGAAATTTTCCACGCCAGATGGTGGGCTTGTTGAGCTCATAGACAAACTCAACGAAATTCCCGGACTGTTGCGCTTGAGAATAGGCAGCATAGAGCCGCCGAATTTTGACGTTTGCGCAATTGTGGAACGCATGGGAGATTCTTCGCATATTTTGGCGCCGTATCTTCACGTTTCGGCACAGAGCCTTTGCGACAATGTATTGAAGGTAATGCACCGCAAATATAGAGTTGGAGATTTTATGAAGATAGTCGAATACGCAAGAAACCGCATTCCAGACATATCGATTGGCGCTGATATAATTTGCGGGCATCCTGGGGAGTCTGATGCGGATTTTGCCGAGACAAAGTCGGCGTTTCTATCCAGCCCTCTTACGCATTTGCATGTTTTCACGTTTTCGCCAAGACCTAAAACTCTCGCCGCTACAATGGCGGAAAACACTCCTCCGGAATACGTGCGCAAGAAACGCGCCGACGATTTGCGCGCGGCGGCTTTGGAAGTGGAACGCAAATTTTTTAAATCGCAATTGGGAAAAGTTAGGGAAGTTCTGCTCGAAAATAAATTGGCAAACGGAGATTATTTGTCTTATACGGACAATTATATCCAAACTCTAGTAAACATCCCTGAAGACGGTTTGCGCAATACGTTGAAAAAAGTCAGATTGGAATGTCTGGAGTCAAGCCGTGTCAGGGGAACAACTGTCTAGAAGGGCGGTTTAGTTTAAGCGGCTTCGGAAAGTTTGGGATAAAGTAGTTTTGGAATTCTTGAGAAATCTTTGGCTGCCGGGAAACAGAGTTTGTTTGCATCTGCCAATATTTCCGCATGCGGTTGTTGCAGGCGCTCAATGCCCGAAATATTATTGCGAGATTTTTTTTCGCCTATCTATCATCATATAATACCTCAAGCTTCAAAATGGTTTTCCAAGCGATGTTTCCCGCTGTGAATTCAAGCCGGATATGGCGGATCCTTAAGCTTTTCCACGTTTCCTTGGGCAATTGCAATGGTTCAAAACAAATATTTTTTACTATCTTTTACTTCCGAAGTCCTGATAATATTCAGCCCCGTATTTTACAGTTTCGCGCGCAGATGCAATAACGTATATCTGGCGGAAGAAACATCCCTTGTGAATATCAAGTTTGTAAAAATCCAAATTCCTGCATTTTGATTCGGATTAAAAACAAATCCAAAGTCGCCATTGAAATCCTTTAAAGATTAAATTGGACAGTGCGCATTCCGGGGGCGATATACTCCGAGAAATTTTGCCTTCGGCTTTCTTTATGCATCCTTATTCCTGTATCAATTTGCAGGGTAAAGCTAATAGATTAAGGATGTTTTTTTTTGTTAAAGCAAATCTTCTTTCCTCAGCATATTCGCGTATATGTCGGCTTTTTTCTGCAAAGTCATTGGATATGCCCGCGAAGTGGATACCATTCTATAAAAGTTGATTCTCCTTTTGCCGATTCTGACTTGGGTGCTTTCTCCCATTGGGGGTTCTTTTGCATTTATGATGGAAGCTAATACTTGGCAGGCTTTTTTCCCGGTTGTTGCGATTGCCGTACATTCGGGAAGTTGCTCCATGGCGGAGTCTATATCAACGGTTTCTTTTATATCCAAAAATGCGTCGCTTGCGTTGTCTTTTAGGCGGACTACGGATACGGCAGTGTCATAAAGGGCGATTCGCCTTGCAGATAGGAACTCAATTAATTTGTCTTTATCAAATGCTTTTTTCCCTGCGATTGCAAAATGCAGCGGATTTGAGTAATATAGAAGCCCAAAAATTCTCCACATGTCGTTTTGAAAATTCGGATAAAAAAATTCCATTGACCATCTGTTTGTCTTAGGCGGAAAAGATCCCAGCATAAGCAGCTTTGCGCCTTGCGGAAAAAACGGTTCAAGCGGATGGAATTGTGGCAGGCAAGCTTTCATTGGCATTGTTTTTGAAATGCGCAATCATTTGCAAAATAAGGGTGGATTGTCGAAACTTTTCTGTGCAGGCGAATTCGCCGTATTTGGCGGAACTTTTATCTGGCTATTGAAAGCGTTTTTTTATTTTTAGTTAACGCCTTGAGCGTGCCTTCGGATATTCTGAGCGGCTATTTTGCCTATATGCCGGCTCTGCCGCAATATGGCGGAATTTTATTTATGTATTTGGCTTAAATGAAAGTCGCGCTTTTTTCAGAACAATGGTATGTGAGTTTGTGTCTATTATAAAAAATAAATGTATAATCATCGAAGCGGTTTTCTCTCGCCGCCGCAAAATCCTATATGTTTGCCTCTAGTTTCATCCCTCAAAATTTTTATTATATACCTCTCGGGCTCGCACTTGAGCTCTTCGGCTATTTTGCATATCTCATTCAAGATATCGTAGGGTATATGCAACGGCAGAAGAACTTCTCTTTGCACGAAAGAATTTTCATTGCTGGCCGTTTCAGTTGGCTTTTTGTTTTTACTTCCTTTTTGTGCCCGTATTTTTTCCGATACGGCATCAGTTATGAATCTTTCCATATTGCCGGGAACTTTGCCAGATTCCCCGTTGAAAATTCCGCAAATGTTTTTAGGAATTTTCCGTTTATTAATAAATATGCTTACTTGATTAATAATTTATAAATTATCCCTTAAAATAAGGTATTTTCAAGATAATAATGCCCTATTTTAAGGAGTTAAAAATGTTTGATATTGCCTGAATGGCAAATAAAAAAGAATATAAGTTAAAATCTAAAATGAGATACAGCGAATTAGAGGAATGGCGAAAAAAGCGGGGCTGACTAGAAAGGAAGTCGCCGACAAATGTTGCGTATCTCCCAAGACTATAGAAGGCTGGCGTTTGCGCGGCGAATTGCCTGGCTACGCTAGCGCGTTAATATCCCGTATAATGTCCGATTCTATTGAACTTCAGCTGTCGTTGCCTGACTTCAGGAAATTGATGAGGCATATGGAACGGTTAAATATAAAAACCATCGACGAATATATTATCCAGGCTGTTAGGGAGAAGTTGTCAAGGGACGACAAATCCTTGTAGGAATGCGCTTCAAAAATACAAAGTTTTAGTATTTATGTTTTTAGGCGTCGGATAAAATTTAAGGCAGAGTTTGGTTATTTTACTTCTTGTTCCCATAAAAATCAAAGAGAGTAGATTGTGTCGCCTTGCGATGCTGCCAATACTGTGCTTGGGGGGAAAGCTTCAGTTTATTGTAGCGCCTATTTAAGTTTTAGGCTTTAAGCTAGACTATGTTTAGTTGGTCTAATAAAATACAAAAATGAAAAACTTGTTTATAGGCTGCTTGTTTTCGATGTTGGCTGCAGTTCCGCTTTGCGTTTGGGGCACAGAAGATTTGTTTGTCAGAGTTTCGCAGGAGAATCCGGGGTATTTTGAGCTTTCCGACGGTTCTGCGTATATTCCAATAGGCTACAATCTTTGTTTTCCACAGTACTCTTCCGGATTGTCGGACGACGAATGTTTCAAGAACATTGAAAGCCATATGAAAAATATGGCTGAAAACGGCGGCAACTATGCGCGCATTTGGGTTTCCAGCCCGTTTTATGAGATTGAGGACGAAAAGGCAGGCGTTTACAATCCTGTAAAACTTGCAAGGATAGACAGGGTTGTAGAGCTTGCAAAAAAATATGGAATACGCCTCAAAATATGTTTGGAGCATTTTAGGAACTTGAAGGGAGGCGGGGCGGTTTCTCCTTTTTTTTTCGCGTCCAGCATATGATTCCGAGTTCAAGAATATGGACGAATTTTTTTCCTCGCAAAAAGGGCGCGACTTGTATTTCAACCGATTCAAAGCCCTTTTTGACAGATACGGCAACGATTCCGCTGTTTTTGCGTGGGAACTTTGGAACGAACAAAATACAGTAAAGGCCGATCCTAAAACGGTTAAGAGCTGGCAAGAATACATGTTTGCAAGAATTGCCGGTGTTTGCAAAAAACAGCTTATTGTAAATAGCTTCGGAAGTTTTGATTCGGACTGGTCTAAGAAATCCTACAAACTATTTTACTCCGGCACAGCGAATGCGATAGCGGCTATCCATAGGTATCTTGACGAAGGCGCAGAATATTCCATATGTCAAGCTCCCGCGGATTTGTCGGCGTCCGATGCTGTGCTTCAGATGTCCACTATACTGTCTGACAGGCCTATATTGCTTGCCGAGACGGGGGGGTTCAGCCAAGGCATAGCGGAAAATGGCGCTATTATGACGCCGACAAGTCCGGCGCAATATTTCACGACTTCTTTTATACGCCGTTTTTTTGCGGTGCCGCCGGTCCCGGGGAAATGTGGCATTGGGACGAATACATATTCAAGCACAAACATTGGCGCCATATGAAGCCTTTCTCGAAAATAATAGAAGGCATCGATATTCCTCGGCAGGATTTTAAGCCTTTCAGAGCAGATTCCAAAGGCTTGCGGGTTTACGCTCTTGAAGGGAAAAAATCAATTCTAGCTTTTGTGCGAGATTCTTGCAACGATTGGAAAAGCGAATTTGAAATGGGAAAATCCCCACGCGATATTTCATCTGCCAGTGTAGATTTTTCCAATTATGGGAAAGGGCGAGAGATTGCCGGTGTGAGAATTTTCAATCTTTGGAACGGGGAAGTTTTGGATGCTGAGAAATCATTAAATGTAAAGTTGCCCGTTTTTTCTCGTTCGTGCGCGGTGCGGATTGATTTTAAATAGAAATTTAAATTGCCTGGCTACTCGCAATGAAAAGAAAGCCAAAAGCCGCAGATTGCCGCGATGAAT
>ULVW01109736.1_pt1 | contig 14173 bp, 13 predicted proteins | sample 1959801 | NCBI WGS metagenome assembly ULVW01 (sample SAMEA4835796, study PRJEB28245) | human gut metagenome | biome: gut microbiome; material: fecal sample | place: Denmark | collected 2008
CTAAGATCGTCATGCTCATGGGCCCGACGTACCCGCGCCGCACGGGGCCCTACGGGCAGATGGAGAACCTGCTCGTCGTCGACCGCGACTGCCGCGAGTGCATGAAGCGCGCCTGCCCGCTCGGTCACGACTGCATGGCTGTCATCAAGCCCGAGCAGGTCGAAGCGAAGCTCAAGGCCCTCGTGCCAGCGCTCAATGCCGTCACCATCTGAAGTCAAAAAGTCTAGAAGGAAGTTTCTATGTACAAGAATATCCTCGTCATCAACACGATGCACATCGGCGACCTCATGCTCGTGACGCCGGCCCTGCGCACGCTGCGGACGAACTATCCCGAGGCGCACATCGCGCTCTTGACGGACAAGCCGCTCGGCGACCTCGTGCGCTGTAACGAGAACCTCGACGAGTGCATCCTCATCGACAAGCACGGCAAGGACAAGGGCCTCCTCGCCCTCGTGCGCTTCATCCGGAAAATCCGCGCGCGCCACTTCGACCTCGTCATCAACTTCCACCGCAATGAACGCGCTTCGGCCATCGCCGCCTTCTCGGGCGGCGAGCGCATCGTCGGCTACTCGCAGCCCGGCTTCAAGCGCTTCTTTGACAAGGTCATGCCGAACCGCGCCATGGCCGACACGCCACCCGAACTCGTCAAGCATCAGGTGCTCTGCCACCTCGACGTGCTCAAGGAGGCCGTCGGCGTCAAGACCATCGACGACCGCGGCCTCGAGATGATGCTGCCGCCAGAGGAGGAGGCAAAGGCCGCCGCACTCTGGCAGCAGGAATTCGCGCCCGAGGCCAAGGTCGTCGCCTTCAACATCGGCGCGAGCTGGCAGACGAAGCGCTGGCTCGACAGCTACTTTGCCGCCTGCGCCGACCGCTTCATCCGCGAGGGTTACGACGTCGCCTTCATGGGCGGCCCGACCGACGTGCCGCTCGTCGAGAAGTGCCGCGCGCAGATGGAGGAGCAGGAGCATGTCCACGTCTTCACGGGCAAGGTCAGCCTGACCGTGCTCGCAGGCCTTTTGCGGCGCTGCTCGCTCTTCCTCACGACCGACTCCGGCCCGATGCACGTCGGCGTCGCCATGAACGTGCCCATCGTCACGATGTTCGGCGCGAGTCCCGTGCCGACCTTTTACCCGTACGACGGCAAGGACGTCCTCATCAAGACGCCCGAGCCCTGCCACCCCTGCGGCATCCACGAATGTCCGCGCAAGGGGCAGGATAACATGGCCTGCATGAAGAATATCCCTGTAGACACCGTCATGAAGTACGCGGAGGAACTCCTCGCGGCCCACGACGGCGCGCCGGCCTACGAGTGGCCGCCCCATCCGGGCGACTACAAGTGCCGCGTCATTGAACTTTGAGATTTTGAGCCTTTACGCTTGGGATGTATTGAGAGGTGTCCAATGGAAAACGAACAGCTTTATGATTTTGTCGCCCAGCGCACCGCGCGCTGCAAGATCCTCGTCGTCGGCGATGTCATGCTCGACAAGTATTACTATGGCGAGGTCACGCGCATCTCGCCCGAGGCGCCTGTGCCGATCACGCACGTGCTCGAGACGAAGGAGACCCTCGGCGGCGCGGCCAACGTCGCCCACAACCTCGCCCTGCTCGGCTGTGAGACGAGCATCGCGGGCTTCGTCGGCGAGGACTACCACTGCCAGAGCCTGCTCGATAAATTCACGGCCCGCGGCATCGACTACCATGGCCTCATCACGACCGACCGCCCGACGACGACAAAACTTCGCGTCATCGGCGGCCACCAGCAGATGATGCGCCTCGACTTCGAGGAGTCCGCGCCGATCACTGGCCCGTATGCCGACCGCTTTCTCCACTACATCAACCAGAAGCTCAACGAGAGCCTCGACTGCGTGATCATCTCCGACTACGGCAAGGGCTCCTGCACCGAGCAGAACTGCCAGAAGATCATCCAGGCCTGTCACGCCCACGGCGTGCCCGTTGTCGTCGACCCGAAGGGCACAAACTGGGCCAAGTATGCGCACGCCGACTACATCACGCCGAACCTCAAGGAGATCAATGCGGTGCTCCTCGAGCCCATCCGCAACGAGGACAAGGCCGTCGAGAAAGCCGCACACTACGTCATGCGCAAGTTCAAGCTGCGCAACATCATCGTCACGCGCTCCGAAGAAGGCCTCTCGCTCGTGCGCGAGGACGAAGTCGTCCACATCCCGACGAAGGCACAGGAAGTCTTCGACGTCTCCGGTGCCGGCGACACCGTCATCGCCGTCTTCGCCATGGCCCTGGCCGGAGGCCTCTCGCCGCGCGACGGCGCCTACATGGCCAACCTCGCCGCCAGCGTCGTCGTCGCCAAGCTCGGCACCTACGCCGTCAGCCGTGAAGAGCTCATGAAGGTGCTCAAGGGCGAATAAAGAGCAAACAGTCACTTAGTGAACTTATACAGGAGGAATCCACATGATTATCGTAACAGGTGGTGCCGGTTTCATCGGCAGCAATATCGTCAAAGAACTCAACCGTCGCGGCCGCACGGACATCCTGATCGTCGACGACCTCAAGGACGGCCAGAACTACAAGAACCTCCGCGGCCTGCAGTTCATCGACTACCAGTACAAGGACGACTTCCTTCAGAGCATCGAGGATGACGACTTCGACGGCACGGACATCGACGCCGTCTTCCACGAGGGCGCCTGCTCCGACACGATGGAGTACGACGTCAACTTCATGATGCGCACGAACTACGAGTACTCCAAGTCCCTGCTGCACTTCTGCCTGCAGCACCGCATCCCGTTCATGTACGCCTCGTCCGCTTCGACGTACGGCGGCGGCAAGAACGGTTTCCGCGAGGGCGACGAGTGCGAGGACGCCCTGAATCCGTACGCCTTCTCGAAGCTCGCCTTCGACCGCTACGTGCGCCAGGTCATGCCTGAAGCCCACAGCCAGATCGTCGGCCTCAAGTACTTCAACGTCTACGGCCCGCAGGAGCACCACAAGGGCAAGATGGCCTCGATTTTCTACCAGCTCTACAACCAGATCAACGAGACGGGCAAGGCGCGCCTGTTCCGCGGCTGGGGCGAGATCGCCGGCAAGCCCGTCGAGGACGGCGAGCAGCGCCGCGACTTCGTCTACGTCAAGGACGTCGTGCGCGTTAACCTCTGGTTCTGGGAGAACCACGGCCCGTCCGGCATCTACAACTGCGGCACCGGCCATGCCCACAGCTACAACGAAGTAGCCAAGGCCGTCATCAAGGCCATGGGCAAGGGCGAGATTGCCTACCGCGACTTCCCCGAGGTTCTCAAGGGCAAGTACCAGAACTTCACCGAGTCCGACCCGACCCACCTGCTCGCCGCCGGCTACGACCAGGGCTTCACCGACATGGACGAAGCCGTCAAAGAGTACGTGACCTTCCTCGACAACGGCGGTTACTATGAGTATGGAAAATAAAGCCGTCTTCTTTGACCGCGACGGCACCCTCAACGTCGACATCCACTACCTTCACCGTCCTGAAGACTTCATCTGGATTCCCGGCGCCAAAGAGGCCATCCGCCATGTTAACGACCGCGGCTACCTCGCCATCCTCGTGACGAACCAGTCCGGCGTCGCCCGCGGCTACTACCCCGAGAGCGACGTCCAGCACGTCTACGACTGGATGAACAGCGAGCTCCAGAAAGTCGGCGCCCACCTAGACGCCCTCTACTACTGCCCGCACCACCCCGAGGGCACAGTGCCCGCCTACACCAAAACATGCAGCTGCCGCAAGCCCGCCACCGGCCTCATCGACGCCGCCTGCGTCCGCTTCCACATCGACCGCGCGAAGTCCTACTTCGTCGGCGACAGCGACGGCGACATGCTCTGCGCCAAGAACGCCGGCCTCAAAGGCCTGCGCTACGAGGGCGGGAGCCTGCTGGACCTCGTTCAAAAAATATAGGCGAATAGGAAGTTTTAAAGCTCTGTCGAAAGACAGGGCTTTTTATTTGCACAATGGACTTGTTTAGAGTAAACTTATGATGAGAAGGATGACGAGGTCATCTTGTAGAATACATATAAGGAATGGAATGCATGCTGGACTATATAAGCTTAGGAAAGAAAATCTACAATACAGAAAATCCGCGCGAAGCCAGGCGTATGGTGGTCTTTGTCGGCCGCTGCCTGTTGAACATGGGGCGCATGAAGCGCCTGCATCAATTCTTCACGAGCAATGCGCTTCTCAATCAAGTGGCAGAAGAGTATCCTTTTGTCTATGAGCAGCCGACGCGTGCTTTTTTCTACAACAAATCGACGTTCGCAGAGCGTGCTAAGATTGTCGAGCAGCACATGAAATATTTGTTAAAGTATCTCAAGGAAGATGTGTTCCTAGGCCTTTATGGAGATAAGAATTATGTTCTTTGGGAAAGCCATGATGAGATTGGTCGTTTGCGCTTTGAACTCTCAAATGAACCGGGACAGCGTAAAGAAGGGCTCTTGTCCGTTGTCCTGCGCCTCGACGAAGCAGACCTCTACCAGATGATGTTCTGGATCGCGCCGAACAAGGCCGGTGAGTGGGCACTCTGGATCGGTGCGATGCAGGGGCCGAACATGGAGAATGCCAAGGACATCGTCAAGAAGGTCACGAAGCGTTGCCACGCCTATCGCACGAAGAACTTCATCCTGCACGCGACACAGGAGACGGCCAAGGCCCTCGGCCTCAAGCACATCTACGCCGTCACGAACTACGGCTACTATGCGAACAACCACATTCGCCGCGATCGCAAGCTCAAGACGAGCTTCAGCGACTTCTGGAAAGAGTCGGGCGGCCGCCCCTGTGCCGACCAGCGCTTCTACGAGCTGCCGATGACAGAATACCGCAAGACCATGGAAGAAGTCCCGACGCGCAAGCGCGCCAACTACCGCAAGCGCTACGCTCTGCTCGATGAAGTCGACGCTTCTATCGCAGAGAAGGTCCATGCACTGTTGAAATGACGAGAAAACGAGGAAAATATGAGCTCACTGGCTATCTTGATTCTGACGCGCAATGAAGAAGAGAACATCGTCTCGGTAGTGGAGAATGCCAAAAAGTGCACGGATGAGGTCATCATCATCGACTCGGGCAGCACGGACCGGACTGTTGACTTGGCAAAGGAACACGGCGCCAAGGTCAGTTTCCGTGCATGGACAGATGACTTTTCAGCGCAGCGCAATTTTGCACTCGAGCAGACGAATGCCGACTGGGTGCTCTACCTCGATGCCGATGAACGGCTCAATGATGCGCTCATCGCTGAGGTCAAGCACATCGTCGCGTCCGGCAAGATGGATGCGCAATACGCCATCACACGTAAATCCGTCGCCTTTTGCGTGACCTTCAGCTATGGCGTGCTCTATCCCGACCATGTCCTGCGCATGTTCCCGCGCGAGAGCGTCACTTGGGTCAACAAGGTCCACGAGCACCCCGAGTGCCAGCTGCCAGCCAAACGGCTACCGGGCTACATCGAGCATCATACCTATAAGGACTGGCATGAATGGGAAGAGAAGCTTTGCCTTTATACGACCATTTGGGCAGAAGATGCCTATAAGCGAGGCAAGCGCACATCTTTGCCCAGCATATTCATGCACGCTCTGGGCGGGTTCTTTAAGATGTTCGTAGTGCGCCGTGGCTTCTTGGATGGATGGATTGGCTCGTATCTGTGCTGTACGCACTTTTTTTATACGATGCTCAAGTATCTGAAACTCCATGAGTTGCAGAGGAAAGGAGCCTGAATATGCGTGTCGCGATTCTAGAGTCTATCGTCATGCCAGCAGGTCATGAGGTGGAGTTTGACCGTATCCTTGTTGAGGAACTCAAGAAGCAGGGTCATGAACCTGTTTTCTTTGTGCCAGAGCACTTCCCGTTCAAGCTTGACTACCATTGTGATGTGGAATATCTTGAAGGTGGCGAAGTCGTCACGTATGCTGGTGCTGGAAAAATCAAGAAAATCTTCTTGTCATTGATCAGAGAGCGCCGCCGTGTTGCATGGTTCAATTCTGCATATGACAAAGCATGTGCGCATCACTGCGATGCGATTATCATCCCAACAGGGACATGGCGGTATATCCGTACTATTCTGCGCAGTAAGCTCAAGGATTCACCAGTCCCTGTTTATATGATCTTCCATGGTATCAATCCTCATGAGCAGCCAAAGTTCGAGCAACAAGCTCGCAAGGTGGAATCGTATCAGAATATCTATCTCAAGGTCATTACGTTGAGAGATGATTTCAAGAATAGCGGACTGCACAATGTTGACCTGATTGCTCCACCTGTTTTCAAACCTTTGGAATTATCTGTCAATAAGGAGCTGACTTTTAAACCACCTATAAAAATAGGATTTTTCGGGCAATTCCGCAAAGAAAAAAACCTTGGCTTTTTCCTCGAAGCATTTACTAAAGCAAAATTTTCAGTTCCTGTTGAGCTGGTAGTACAGGGAGCTACCGCAAAGCCGGAAGATGGAGAACTGTTTGAGCGGTTTGCACGAGATTATCGAAACCATAAGAATATCAAATTCTTGCACAAGAATCTCATTGGCTTGGAGTGGCAAAAAGCTCTCTTAGACGTTGATGCCATCATGATGCCCTATGCAGCTGAGCGCTATCGGTATCATTGGGGTGCGATGCTCTTTACGGCGATTGGCTTCTACAAACCAGTATTGGCGTCTCCAGAACTCAATCCAGAAGTCTTGCAGCAGTTCAAGATTGGTCAGGCGATTGATTTGAGCTCAGTAGAAGCATTCTCTCAGCAGTTAGAAGGCTTTATTGACGATTTGGTGAGCAATACAGAAGAGTATCAACAGGGATTAAATCAGGCGAATATTGCATATGGTCAAGATAAACTGATAAAAGGTATCTTGAAATCTGTATGAATGGAATAATGGAGATATATGATAATGGAAGAGAAGAATAAAACGTATTCCAATATCTTAGTGAATGCATTGGTTAATCTTGGTGATGTTGTTTTGACTACAAGCGCTGTTTCATTGTTGAAACAAGCATATCCAAATGCAAAAATCACTATGCTGGTAAAGCCCGTAGTTCGTCAAGCGGTAGAAAATAATCCAGTTATTGATGAGGTCATTGTATTTGACTATAAAGCCAAGCAGAATTCTTTTCGTAAGATGATGGAAATGGTTAATTTAATCAAATCACATCATTTTGACCTCAGTATTTCATTCGACCGGAAACTGCGCCCTGCATTACTGTGTTGGTTATCGAGAATCCCCATGCGAGTAGGACCTGACCGTGTCTTTGATGATAAGCCAAGCCGTGTAACTTGGCTCTATACAAAGACAATACATATCTCTCATAATCTTGATAATACTTTACAAGCGGAGACATACCAGGATATTGTACGAGGCTTTACAGGACAGACGAGTCATGCTCAGCCAGTATTTGCCCGTATCATGCCAGAAAATGAAGAAAAAGCAAATGTTTTATTCGATACATTGCCTAAACGAGAAAAATATATTGCCTTATGCGTCAAGGGAACTTTTCCTTTAAAAACATGGCCAAAAGAATATTTTGTCAAAGTCGTAGATGAACTCAATAAAAGATACAATGCTAGTTTCTTTATCGTTGGTGCACCTAATGATAAGTCTTATGCAGATGAAGTTATTGCAGATATGCCTGTTGAGGTGAAGAATTTTTGCGGGCAAACTAATCTAGTTGACTTGGCAGCAGTTTTGAAAAGGTCAGATTTATTTGTGACAGTGGATACTGGTGCAACACATATTGCGGCTACGACTGGTATACCTATGGTTACGATGTATGGATGCACAAGCCCTAATCGCTGGCATCCAATCAATAAAAATGCTCGTGTTTTAACGACTAATGAGCCATGTTGCCCTTGTACATATAGGGCAGATGAATGTCCTACTAATCCAAAACCAAATTGTTTGTGGCATGTAACATCAGAAATGGTATTACGGCAGTGCTATACCTTGTTAGAACATACAGGAGTATAAAATGAGAAAGAAAATATTTGTGACTAAGCAAGGCGGCATTGGTGATGTTATTTTAGCAACACCAATACTCTCTGAGTTAAAAAAACAATATCCGGATAGCTATATTACACTTATGATTTTTAGCAATGCGTACGATATAGTGAAGGGCTTACCATTTATCGATGAAATATTTATCTACAATAAAAAGAAAGATGGTTTTTTAAAACTATGGAATAAGATGCGTGGATACGATATAGCAATATATTTGGATTTATCATATCGCCCTGCACTGGCAGGCGCTTTGGCACGGATACCTATTCGTATAGGCGTTTCTCATAAAAGAGGATTTTGGTTAACGAAAGAAATTCCTTGGCAATCATATATGGATCATACCTATGAACCTTATGTCATGGGGGATATTGTCAATGCTGGCTTGGGTTTAAATATTTCGCATGAGGCTTTAAATCGGTTATATATAGCATCTGCAACTGAATTTGATAAGAAGGACCTTGCAAAAAAATTAAATGATTCTGGCGTAAAGATGGGGGGTAGATACATAGTTTCATCACCCATCACTGCATTTTATTTAAAAAATTGGCCCTTAGATAATTGGAATGAATTATTTAAGAAAATATACCATAATTATGGATTGAAAAATGTAATTTTTGGAAAAGAAAAGTTAGATTATCAATGGGATGAAAAAGCGGTTATAGATTTATGTGGGATGCTTAGCTTACGACAACTAGGGGAACTGGTTAGAAATGCAGACCTGTTAGTAAACTCCTGCAGCATGCCAATCCATCTATCTGCTGCTACTGGAACACCTTGTGTGGTTTTATATGGATATACTGACCCATGCCGATGGGCACCTAGAATGCATTGTAAAATTGTAAAATCCGATTTACCATGTAGTCCATGTGATGGATATCATGGGAGTAAATGCACAGATCCATTATGCATGAAAAGGTTATCAGTGGAAGAGGTTTATAAATCATGTCAGGAAATATTAAGTAACGATTTTTGATTCGGCGTAAAGGAATCGGTATTATGAAAGATTTAAATAATAAAAAGATTTTTATTGAATGCAGCCCTGGCGTAGGTGATTTAGTAGTATTATCACCAATTCTCCGTGCGCTGAAGGAGAGATATCCAAGTTGCATTTTGACAATTATGTCGAAACGCAATAGTTTGCATGTTATTGAACGATTACCATACGTTGATCATATTTGTCCTATGGATGAAGGAACAAAAGTTATATTGAAAAAAATGTGGAGGCAAGATTACGTTATTTTCATTAATTATAAGCCTTTGTTATTTGCTTTAGCAAAATTGATTGGCGTTCCTCATAGGATTGGTCCTTGTAAAGAAAAAAATAAAAAGTGGGGATTGTGCACTAAGTATTTCCAATATGATGAGCATGTTCCTGACAATCTTCATCAATCTAAATATTTTATGTCACATATTTGTGAAGCTTTAGAGATTGATGCGCTAAAATATAGCAACCAAACAGAAATTTCTGCGCCTCAAAAGGCAGAAATAGAAGCTACAAAAAAGATTTTTGAGGAAAATGGCCATACACCAGGAAAAGGCTATGTTTGTATATCGCCATTTGCTAATACAGCTTTAGATATTCCAAACTCTACAATAAATGTTATCGTTAATTATTTATTAAAGAGATATGAATATGAAATTGTCTTCTTAGGTATGCAGTCAGATCAATCTTTGAGAGATATGATAGGAAAGATAGATTCGTCTCGATTGATTGATATGACGAATAAAACAAATATGATGGACTTGATATATATTCTTAAAAATGCTAGGTTATTGTTATGTTCTGATAGTGGACCTATGCATATATCTGCAGCAGTGGGGACATTAACAGTACCCATTTTTACTACTGCAAATATCTGTCAGTGGGCACCACAAACAAATTGTTACCCAATTAGTTTAAATCTGCCTTGTTCTCCTTGTAAGGCAGGACGACATATTTGTAAGAATCAAAAATGTATAAATGAATTATCGCCAGATATAATTATCCATAAAATCGATATGATATTACAAGGATGAGATAAACCATGAGACTCTTTGAAGAGATTAAAGAAAAAAGTCATATGATGAGGCGAGCAGCTTCGCTTATAAAAAAGAGAAAAATTAATAATACACATAAACTATATTGGGCTTTTTTGCTAGATGGAAGTTTAGGGGACTATATTGTTTTACTTAAAATAGTAGAAGTGATAAATGAAGCTTGTCCAAATAATGAAGTTGACATATTCGTTCCTAAAAACAAACTAGTTTTTGCTAAAACAGTTTTTTGGGGATATAAAGGAATACATGGGTATTACCCTAATCGATTCCATGAAAGATATGCAAAATATTATGATTTTGCTATAAAAACAACCCACTATTCTGAAGTTAAATATATCGCGCATAATAGAGTAAAAAAAATATCAAGTCTTTTATATGAAAAACTTATTTACTTGAAAAAGTCTGAGAGTTATTTTTCATGTGGCGTAGAAAAAGATTATTATAATTTTATGATGAGGTGTAAATTTTGGGGATTGACTCGATATGATGCAATAGGAAATGGAGGCATACTTCCTACTGGCAATTCGTTTGTTAAGATATTCTTAGATGATAAATATAAATACGATTTTTATAAATGGAATTCAGGAAAAAAATATATAACTACTAATTATGGAATAGATATGGTAAGGATAAAATTATGGCCTAAAGAATATTTAGAACAGTTACTAGCTATGATAAAGTTTCATAGACCAGATATAGAAATTGTTCAATTGGGAGGCTCAAATGCACCTAAATTGAATAATGTTGATAAATATTTATTTGGAAAGAGTTTTGAGTTTGCTAAATACGTCTTGAAAAACTCTATGCTACACATAGATTGTGAGGGTGGACTAGTTCATTTAGCAAGTCAATTAGGTACAAAATGTGTAGTAGTAGCCGGACCAACTCCTATTTGGTATTATGGATATAAACGTAATATCAATATTGTTGCAACAAAATGTAAAGATTGCGCTGGGGTAGTTCCATACTGGTATGAAAGATGTATGAAGGGATATGAGCATCCTATTTGTATGTATTCAATCAAGCCTCAGTATGTCTTTGATAGAATAAAAAAAGAAATCATGCAACAAGAATAAATTTATGAATTCCTATATTTAATAAATGTATTTATGAGGCTATGAGGAGCATATATGGATATCTTTTTTCAGGGGATACAACAAGATTTTAAATTGTTTATCTTATTCCCTATTCTAAGCGCTATTTTCCGTTTTATATTTATAAAAGTATACCAACCCTATCCATCCTTGACAGGACACAGAAAGGCATTGCGCGAATGCTTTCGCTTTGGCTTCTGGTGGGGGATGGATTTTAATGCGTATGTGTTCTTGATATCAATGGTGTTGATATCCATCCCTTCGATATTCTTTGGGTTCTTTCGAGAGTACGGCTTGGAACTGCGTATCTTCTTGGGGTGCCTGTATGGCTTGATCTTGTATACGGCATTTGCAGGCAAGATGATTTTCTATCATCACTTCCATGATACATTCAACTATCTTGTCCATATGGGGCGGAAGGCAGAGAAGCATAATCTCGTGGATGTGTTCTTCCATCAAGACCATGGTGGTTGGATCCTTTTGGGGTATCTGCCTTACGTCCTGTTCGTTAGTGCTGCTTGCTTCTACTTCCAGCAGTTGCCGTCTATTCCGTATCCGCAGTTCTCGGAGCCGATGGTCCAGTATGCATTCAATACGGCGGTTTTTCTGTTCGCCATCTTAGGATTCTACTGGGTACGCTATGGTGGCACGCTCAATCATCGCAATAAGCCGGAGTGGGACACGATACCATCGATTGTCAAGGAAGATGCCTTCCTGGCTCGGGCATGCGTGGATGATCTCGTGGCGCTCAAGTGGGTAAGGCGCAAGCCGCTGGCTGAAGAGATGCAGCATAGCGATGCGGAATTGGAGCAGTCAATCCAGCGCATCTTGCCAGAGGGGAGCAATTGGCAGGGAGAAAGGGATCCTCTGTTGCTGTTCAAGCGTACGGCTGAGGGGCCTATCATCCAAAAGCCATCTCAGGTCTTTGTCATTGTAGGAGAAAGTGTGCCACAATGGGCACTTGACCCACTCTATGCGGATTTGCATATCCTTGATGCGACGAAGTCTTGGATACAGGATGAACATACAGCGTATATGAAAAATTTCCTGCCTGCAGGCAATATCTCCCGTCCGTCAATTGTCTCATTGATGAGTGGCATCTATGATGCACAGCTCGAACTCAACGAGATGGAATCGTTCTGGCAGGGTCAGACGGTGACATCATTTGCCGGCCAGATGAAGAAGCTGGGCTACCGGACGATATACTGGTATGGCGGCAATGCATCGAACGGCAACTTCAATCACTTTGGCCGGGCACAGGGCTTTGATGAGGTTCGAAGTGCAACCGATTTCTGTGGAGAGGATGCTCCGAGGACTTGGGTCGGCATTTACGACCATGTATTCCTGCAAGAAGCGGCGAAGCAAATGAAGGCAATAGAGCAGCCGACCTTCCACTTTGTCTACACGACGTCGAATCACGGTCCATATAAGATACCGATGGATGTCCTGCGTGCTGATCCAGATGAAATGCTGAAGGATGTCGGCGACGACATCCGCAAGAATGACGAACGGCGCAAGGCATTCAGCACGGCACGTTATGCGGACCGCGCTGTCCAGAAGTTTATCGCGGAGATACAGGAGCGCTTCCCCGATGCCTTGATTCTCTATACAGGCGATCATTCGAATCTTTACGGAGACTTGAGCAATTCATCACTCGTTCCTCGCGATTACATGTATCGGGAGCTTTATTGTACGCCTTTGCTCGTACATCACCGTGAGATACAGAAGAATCTTTTCGGGGACAATACGATTGGCACGCATCTGAATATCATGCCGACGGTGCTCGAACTGATTGCGCCGAAGGGCTTCTCGTATTATTCTCTGTATCCTTCTCTGACACGGCCTCAGCCGGATGGTCTAGTCACGCCGAAGCAGTGGATTACTCCCACAGAACTTGGTGAGACGGCATCTGGTCTGGTGGAACCGGTCAAAGCGGCGGATCGAGAGGGAACGAAGAAGTATGAACCAGAAGATACGCATTGGCGGCATGCGTCGTCGGATATGACGTCGCTGACGGCTTGGATTGTCCGTCATGCAGACCAGTGCTTGAACCATTATGTAAGGTGATAGATTGCGTTTTCTCAAATCATTGCAGCAGGATGCAAAGCTGTTCTTGTACATCTACATCCTGCTCATGGTCTTTCGCATTGCCTTCGTGCTGATCTATTCGGGTCAGCTTGGCGATGCTCGTGCGGAAGATGTTGCAGCAGCTCTCTGGCTGGGGGCTCGTATCAGCCTGAAGACGACGGCGTTCCTTGTGGCGTTTTCGTTTGTCTTTGGCACGATTCCCTATGCGATATGGGGAAGATGGCCGGTGGCTCGTATCCGGGCGATACTTGGCAGTGTGGCCGTGGGCCTGATGACGCTGCTCTTTGTCATCCGCATTCCCTATTATGAGATTTTCCATCAGGGATTCAACATCATGCTATTCAACGGCATGAAGGATGATAAATGGGCTATCTGGGATACGGCGGTGAAGCAGTATCAGTTCTGGCCGCGTCTCTTGGGGGCTGTTCTCCTGATGGCATTGTTCATCTGGCTGTTGCAGAAAATCCTGCGTACGCCGGTCTGGCAGCCGCGGCGCCATGTCCGCATCTGGACTGGCTTGGCGATTGTCTTTGTGCCGGTGTTTGCCATCTTCTGCCGCTTTGGCGGGGCGTTCCATTCGGACAGCGGTGTGCCGTGGGAGAGTGCGGCTCGTACGAAGTATGTTGTGCTCAATGAGGCCATCCTTGATGATGGACAGGCGCTCTACCGCGCCTATAGCACACATGAGCGAGCAACGGAGAAGGCGGTTCGCCCCATCTCGAAAGAAGAGCGGGATGCGGCAATCGCGCGGCTTGGCGGCAACCTAGATGCGGATTCGATTGAAGAGGCATTCACGCGCCGGACGACGGAAGCACCGCTCGTGAGACGGCCCCGTCATGTCGTTGTGATCCTCGGGGAGAACTATGCGCTTTGGCCATTGCTGCCAGAGTACCGTGCGCTCGGTCTGGCCAAGACGGGCGAGTGGCTGGAGGCGAACGGGGCGCGGTACTGTCAATATTCTTTCGCAAAATCATGAACCGCATC
>ULVW01008589.1_pt1 | contig 14105 bp, 10 predicted proteins | sample 1959801 | NCBI WGS metagenome assembly ULVW01 (sample SAMEA4835796, study PRJEB28245) | human gut metagenome | biome: gut microbiome; material: fecal sample | place: Denmark | collected 2008
TGACAACATGGATATCGAGCGCGAGCGCGGCATTACCATCAAGGCGCGTGCCGTGACCATGAACTATACTGCAAAGGACGGCAAGACCTACGAGTTCAACCTGATCGACACCCCGGGTCATGTGGACTTTGCCTACGAGGTCAGCCGCAGTCTGGCCGCCTGCGAGGGCGCGATCCTGGTGGTGGACGCCACGCAGGGCGTGGAAGCGCAGACGCTGGCCAACACCTATATGGCGCTGGAGCACGATCTGGAACTGGTGCCCATCCTGAACAAGATCGACCTGCCCAGCGCCCACCCGGACGAGGTGGCGCAGGAGGTGGAGGACGTGATCGGTCTGCCCTGCATGGATGCGCCCCGCGTCTCCGCCAAGACCGGCCTGAACGTCGATCAGGTGCTGGAGCGTGTGGTCAGCGATATCCCCGCGCCCACCGGCGACCCGGACGCACCCTTAAAGGCGCTGATCTTCGACAGCATCTATGACAGCTACAAGGGCGTCATCGTTTACATCCGCGTGTTCGAGGGCACGGTAAAGCCCGGCGACACCATCCGCATGATGGCTACCGGCGCAGAGTTCACGCTGGTGGAGGTGGGTCACATGGGTGCCACCTCCCTGACCCCCTGTGCCCAGCTGCAGGCCGGTGAGGTAGGCTACCTGACCGCCAGCATCAAGACGGTACAGGACACCCGCGTGGGCGATACCGTCACGCTGGCAGAGCGCCCCACCGCAGAAGCGCTGCCCGGCTACCGTCAGGTCAAGCCCATGGTGTTCTGCGGCATCTACCCTGCCGATGGTGCCAAGTACCCCGACCTGAAGGACGCACTGGAAAAATTGCAGCTGAACGATGCCTCCCTGACCTTTGAGCTGGAAACCAGTGCTGCGCTGGGCTTCGGTTTCCGCTGCGGCTTCTTGGGTCTGCTGCACATGGAGATCATCACCGAGCGTCTGGAGCGGGAGTTCGATCTGGATATCATCACCACCACCCCCAGCGTGCGCTACCGTCTGACTCTGACCGACGGCACAGTGGAAATGATCGACAACCCTTCCAGCTACCCGGACCCCAGCAATATCGTCAAACAGGAAGAGCCCTTTGTGGATGTGCATCTGTACACTCCCAACGACTATGTGGGCGGTCTGATGGATCTGTGCCAGAGCAAGCGCGGCGTGCTGATCGACATGAAGTATCTGGACGATGTGCGCGTAGACCTGCATTATGCCATGCCGCTGGGCGAGATCGTGTACGACTTCTTTGATGCCATCAAGAGCCGCAGCCGGGGCTACGCCAGCTACGACTACGAGTTCAAGGAGTACCGCGAGAGCGATCTGGTCAAGCTGGACTTTTTGCTCAACGGCGACCCCGTGGACGCACTGTCCATGATCGTATTCCGGGATAACGCCTACGCCAAGGGACGCCGCATCTGCGAAAAGCTGCGGGACAACATCCCGCGCAACCTGTTCGAGATCCCGGTACAGGCAGCCATCGGCGGCAAGATCATTGCCCGCGAGACGGTCAAGGCCATGCGCAAGGATGTGCTGGCTAAGTGCTACGGCGGCGATATCTCCCGTAAAAAGAAGCTGCTGGAAAAGCAGAAGGAAGGCAAAAAGAAGATGCGTCAGTTGGGCAGCGTTTCCCTGCCCAGCGAGGCCTTTACCGCCGTGCTCAAGCTGGACAGCGACGACGATTAAAATTGCATAACAAAAGCGTTCCCGATATCGTTTTACGTATATCGGGAACGCTTTTGTTTTTATCGAAGATCACTCTTCCTGGGGTTTCCACAGTTTTACGTTTGACACAATCACTGCACCATCGCTTGTCTGGCTGACATACCAATCGGGGCAGGACACACGGATAACAATTTTGATATATTCTGCTCCTCTAACCGATGCTACCACTTTTTGCGCATCCGTTTTCCGGGTCATCTCCGGCGATGTTGCTACCAACACATCATCTGCATAAACCTGCACATATCCCGTCCCATTTTTCGCAATTTCTGTGTACGGTGCAACGGTGAATGAAATGGATTCATATTTTTTATAGATCCGGTACTCTCCGTACATGTACTGCTCTACACCGTCTGTACAGTTTTGTATTTCCCTTGCTTTTACAATCGTGTAATTCACCGCATGGGAGTAATCATTTCCAAATGGATCTTTCGGAGAGCCTTTGTTCCACCTAATATCGCCATTCAAAATCGGAAGTGTTGCCAACGATACGGAACCATCGCCACCGGGTACAACAGGCCGTCCATTGCTGTCACATCCTGTCAGCAGCCCTGCCGCACATGCCAGTCCCGCCGCGCCAATTCCTTTCAAGAAACTGCGTCTGCCAATTTTTTTCATCATGATTCACCTCATTTTATATCCTGTTTCTCCGGGAGCAACCTTCTGGATGCTCTTTTATTATTTATAGTATAGATAATATTTATCTAGAAGTCAATAGACAGATTCTATCTAGCCTATCTTATTACGCAGGAGGTTAGATACTATGAAGAATCGTTTAAAAGACCTGCGTGAAGATCATGATTTTACCCAGCAGATGGTGGCCGACAAGATCGGTATCACCCAGCGCAAATACAGCTATGTGGAAACCGGCACCCAGCAGTTGACCGCTGAGCTGCTGGTTCCGCTTGCACAACTCTATAATGTCAGTATTGATTATCTTCTTTGTCAGACCGATACCCCCGACCGATATCCGTTCCGGTGATGGTGCTTGCTTGATTTTTTAAATGTGAAATCCGCTCACGACAGTGATGCACTCTTTGCTTTTCACTATAAATATGTTATAATTTCCTTATATATCAATTTATGTATCCGTTTTTGGAGAGATGGGCTGCGGCCTTGTGCCGCGCGCGTCTCCATGCAACGTTCCCCCACAGAAAGGATGTGGCCTTTATCAAAGCAAAGCACGGAAAAGGCGCAGTGCAAAACAGCAGACACACACACAGCGGCGGCGCACAGAGGGCAGCATCTCTCTGGAAGCAGGTACTGCTGACGCTGCTGATCTTTATTGCTCTGCTCGCTCTGATCGGCGGGGCGCTGTGGCAGAATATCTGCTATAACCGTACCCACTATACCGCAGAGTTTTATCAGATCCATTCCCGCAAGCTGACCCAGAGCTGCCGGGTCGTTTTTCTCACCGATTTACATCTGCGGGAGTACGGGCAGGATAATTGCGATCTGGTGCAGGATATCCGCAGCCTTGCCCCGGATCTGATTTTGCTGGGCGGCGACCTTGTGACCTACGGCGAAGGCTCCCATTACGACAATATGCTCTCCCTGTGCAGTCAGCTGAACCAGATCGCCCCAGTATGCGGGGTGCTGGGCAACCACGAGGACGAGCTGTATTTTCTGGACGGCGATCAGGCTCTGGTGGAAAAGTTCACCGCCGCCGGGGTGACCATCCTGCGCAATGAAGAGGCGCGCTATACCGTCCACGACAATGTCATCAGCATTCTGGGCGTGGAGGGCAGCCCGGCAGATTTTTACAACTACGGTGCCAGCGTCTTTATGGACGCCGCAGAGCAGCAGACGGACTACGACCTGCGCATCTGTCTGGCGCATGTGCCCACCTACTTTCCCGAGCATCTGGAAAATTATTCCTTTGAGCTGGGACTGGCCGGGCATACCCACGGCGGCATCGTGCGGCTGCCAAAGATCGGCCCGCTTTACAGTGCCGAGGAGGGCTTATTCCCCGACTATGCCGGGGGCAGCTATGGGCTTGCCAACAACGCCACCCTCATTGTAAGCCGGGGACTGGGCGATTCCAGCTGGGTGCCCCGCATCAATAACGTGCCGGAACTTTCGGTCATTGACATCGACTAAGCAGTCTGCACCGCGCGTGCAGGCCGCTGCAAAAGGGTAGAATGCCATGGATGACATCAAAGAAAAGATCAAACAGGCGCTGCGCCATATCTGGACAAATAAATACCGCCTGTTTCTCTGCCTGCTGACCTTGTGCTGTCTGTTCGGGCTGGTTCACTATTTCAAAAGTGCGGACAGCGCCACCGCCAGCATCTCCTTCAATTACTCTGAGGCCGCGCTGGGCATGAACCCCAACAAGACCCGCTTCAATGCCTACGAGATCGTTTCGGACAAGGTGATGGAACGCGCCATCCGGCGGGTGGGCTTGCAGGACAGCCTGACTGCCTCCCAGCTGGCCCAGTGCCTTTATCTGAGCCCGGAAGGCACCGGCAGCGCCAATGGCAGCGAGTATATCAGCACCAACTACTATCTTTCCATCAATACCCGCAAGCTGGAGCTTGGCAGCCGCAAGGCCACGGATCTTTTGCGGAGCGTGTGCGAATCCTACCGGGAGATCTTTCAGAGCAACTACTGCGACAACCAGAGCCTGCTGAAGGAAAAGCTGGAAGTGACCTCTGCGTGTGAGCCTTATCTGCGGCTGAACGAGCTGGAGGTACGCGCTGAGGGGCTGAACCGCTACCTGAACGCTCGTCTGCAGGAGAACAAAAGCTTTACGGACGAGGCAAACCCCGACTCTGCCACCAACAACTTTACCACGCTGGGTAAAAAGATCAACAATCTGGTGGATTACGATCTACCCAATGCCATGGCCTTTGTCATTGAGGGCGGCGTTGCCCGCGACCCGTCCATGCTGACCAGCATTCTGGAATACAAGAACAAGATCGATGATCTTGCCATGCGCACCCAGCAGGCTTATTATGACGCCGATAAAAAGGGCATTTCCATCTACGAAAAGTCCATGACCTCCATCATGATGATCCCCACCGTGGATGAGGCCAGCGAATACTATATGTCCCGCACCAAGACCGCCATGGACGCGCTGGCGCGGGCGGCAGATGCTTCTCTGTCCGATGCCACCGATTACCAGTCCGAGATCGTGAGCACGAACTATGTGATCCAGAAGATCCGAGAGCTGGACGCCGGGCAGCCGCGCTTGGCCGAGGCACAGGCCATGGTAAACAAGCTGGAAGCTGCCATCAACGAGATCTCGGAGCAGCTGTTCGTGCTGGACAAAGCCTACGTCAAGTATAAATCCCAGAACTATATCACATTTGCCTACGGTTCATCCTCCTTTATCCAGCGGCTGAGCCTGAAAAAGACCCTGATGGAGTCTGTTGCCGTGATGCTGGGCGGCGCATGGCTGCTCCACGAACGGAAACGCAGAAAGGTAAGGCACCACAAATGAAAAAGTTTGAGATCCTGCGCTATCTGAAGCGTTTCAGCATCCTGATCTTTCTGGTCGCGCTGGCAGGTGCAGCCGCCATCTACCTGTATGCAGACGGGCGGCAGATGTACACAGCCTCTGTCATCATCCGCTATACTAACGACGGCATCTCGGACGGCTACACTCCGGACGGCAGCGAGCTGGATGTCAACGAGATCTATTCCTCCACGGTCATTTCGCAAGCCATGGATGCGCTGGGCGCTTCCGGGCGGCTGAGCACCATCCGTTCCAACATTTCGGTGACACCGGTGATTTCAGAGGATCAGCAGACCATCAATGATGCCTTACTGGATAAGGGCGAAGAGGTGACCTACTTCCCCGACACCTACAAGGTGAGCCTCGTGGTAGACGGAGCGCTGGGCGCGGGCTATGCCCGCAATATGCTGGATGCTATCATCCAGAGCTACTGCACCTATTATACGGAAAAATATGTGGAGCAGAAGCTCTCGCTCAATCCTTCGTCCGGTCTGCTGGACAACGGCTACGACTACTACGAGTGCATCCGCATTCTGGAAAACGATACCACCGAGATGCAGAACTACCTGCTGAGCAAGCGGGAACATTACCCAGACTTCCGCTCCTCCCGCACCGGCTACACCTATGCAGATCTGTGCGATATCTATTCCGATTTCAAAAAATACACCATCCCGGCGCTGTACGCCTATGTGCTCAACGGCCCGCAGGTACGGGACGGCACAGTGCTGCAGGAGTATTTGGCCAACTGCATCGAGACTGCAAAGCAGGACGAGCAGATCACCACCGAGCAGCGGGACAGCCTGTGGAGCCTGACCGACCAGTATGTGTACAAGAACGCCGACCTGCTGAAAAACTACTTTACCGACCAGGGCGAGGTGGTGTCCGCAGAATACATCCTGAACAACATCGAGCTGGAGGGCTCGGGCGATAAGGCACAGACCACCTATGACGGTCTGGTGCTGAAGCTGGTGTCGCTGGAACAGCAGGTGGCTGCCAGCCAGATCGACCGGCAGTTTCAGGAGGAGATCCTGCAAAGCTTCCGCAACGTGGATTTTGGCGGTACAGACGAACAGCACGCCAAGATGGAAAGCATGATCAACGACTACGAGGCGCAGCTGAAAAGCTACTACGAGATCATCAATACCAGCAGCAAGGAGCTGAACCTGTACATCAGCGCGGATTATCTGAAGATGATCCGCTCGGTGCAGGTGGCTGCCTCTATCAATGTCAAGCTGTACCTGATGCTGGCGCTGGTGCTGTTCTTTGTGATCGGCTGCTGCGGTGCCGTTCTGCTGGGACGCCTCTCGGATGTGGTGGATTATCTGCTGTATGTGGACAAAAAGACCGGCCTGCCCAACCGCGAAAAGCTCAATGTGTACATCACCGGCATGGCCGGCCGCATCCTGCCGGAGGATTATACCTGCTTTGCCTTTCAGTTGGACAACCTGACCGAGATGAGCCGCCGCTTCGGCTACACCGTGGGCGACGGCATCCTGAAGGATTTTTCCGGTCTTTTGCAGCTGATGGGCGACACCGATGGCACGGTGGGCTACAACGGCGCGGGCAAGTTCCTTGCCTTCTTTGATGAATGCAGCAGCCGGAAGGCAGAAGTCATGATCCGCATCCTGCAAAGTCAGGTGGACGAGTACAACAAGCTGAACCCGGAGTACCCCATCCTGTTCACCGCCGCATGGGCCACCTCCTCGGAGGAGGAACTCTACCATGTGCGCGACCTTGTGCGCTGCGCACAGAAAAAAATGGCCCTGACCGCAGAGGAGGGCGGCGCTGCCCTTGGAATTTCTGAAACCTGAAAAAGCCGGAGAACATAGATGAAACAATTGCTGAAAAAGCTGATTCATGGGAAACGGCGCACCGGCGCAGCTCCGTCTGCGCTGGCGTTTCCCGATGCAGCTGCCGCAGAGAACTACCTGAAAGCTCTTGCACCGATCCCCACAGGGACTATACAGGCCGACAACCGTATAACCCCGCAGTACGACCTGCACATTATTGTACCGTGCTACAATGTTGCGCACACCATTGTCCGCTGTGTGGACTCGATTCTTTCACAAAAGACCGGCTATACATTTTTTGTGTCACTGGTCAACGATGGCTCTACCGATAAAACACCGGAGCTGCTGGAGCGATACCGCGCTGACCCCCGGGTAGAGATCCTCACACAATCTAACCGCGGGCTTTCCGGGGCACGAAACCGCGCACTGGAGCATATCCGGGGAAAGTACATCCTGTTTGTGGACTCAGACGACACGCTGCGCAAGGGTGCCGTACAGGCGCTGCTGTCCAAAGCGGTGGAAACGAACGCCGACATTGTGCAGGGCGGCTTTGTCAACATTACCGGGCACGGCCTTGTCTTTGGCCGGACGGACTACCGGGAGGGCTCTGTTGACGAAACCGGACAGACCCCCTACGGTATGGCATGGGGCAAGGTGATCCGCAGCAGCCTTTTTGCCCATCTGAAATTCCCGGAGGGCTACTGGTTCGAGGATACGATCTTTGCCTTCTGCATCGCCCCTTTCCGGCCTGCCCATTACCTGATTCCGGCGTATGTCTATAACTATACCCGGAACCCGCTGGGCATCACACTGCGCTCCCGCAAAAAGGCAAAGGCGGTAGATACCGTATGGATCATGCAGTATCTGATGGCAGAGCTGGCACAGAAAAAAGAGGTGCACTCTGCGCAGGTGCAGCAGCTTTTGTTACAGCACATCGCGCTGGCGTGGTATCGGCTCTCCCGTTTGGACGAAGCCGTCCAGCAGGCGGCATTTCTGGTGATGCAGCAGATGTATGCTGCGTACTACGCCCCACAGGATATCTGTGTGCAGGACAGCCGTCTGCTGGCACTGCATCAGGCACTGGCGGCGAAAAACTATGGACAGTATCTTGCTGCCGCAGAAAACCTGACATAAGGGCTGCAAACACAGATAAAGGGAGAAATTTATGATACGAGTGCTGCATTCGGTCAGCAATATGGACCGCGGCGGGATCGAGACCATGCTGATGAACTACTACCGGCATATCGACCGCAGCAAGGTCCAGTTTGATTTTATCGTCAACAAGAAAAAGCCCGGTGACTACGACGACGAGATCCGCCGTCTGGGCGGGCATATCTACCAAAGCCCGGGGCTTGACCCGCTGCATTACCTGGCGTATCTGCGCTTTGTGCAGCAGACCGTGGCCGCAGACCCCCGTATCCGCATCCTGCACGCCCACAACGAGGCCATGGGGCTGTACGCCCTGAAGGGCGCGGAAAAGGCGGGGCTGCCCGTGCGCATTGCCCACGCCCATAATATCTGGATCGTCCGGGACTATAAGTGGCCGCTGAAGATGCTTTGCAAGCGGCTGCTGCCCGGTGCAGCCACCCACCTGTGGGCCTGCGGCCGGGACGCGGGCATCTACTATTTTGGCAAGGCAGACTGGGAGCGCCGGGGACAGATCATTCCCAACGCCATTGAGCCGGAGACCTTCCGGTTTGCCCCTGCCGTCCGCGCGGAAATGCGGGCGCGTTACGGGCTGGAGGATCGGGTGGTGCTTGGCCATGTGGGGCGCTTTGACGTCCGCAAGAACCACGAGCGTCTGCTGGAGATCTTTGCTGCCTTTTTGCAGCTGGAGCCCCGGGCGGTGCTGGTGCTCATCGGCACCGGCAGGCTGAAACCGGCTGTCCGCGCACAGGCACAGGAACTGGGCATCACAGACCATATCCTGTTTGCCGGGCTGCAAAGCAATGTGGCAGACTGGTACCAGTTGATGGATCTCTTTGTCATGCCCTCCCGCTTCGAGGGTCTGCCGGTGGTGGGCATCGAGGCGCAGGCCGCCGGGCTGGGATGCGTATTTTCGGACGCAGTGCCGGAAGAGGTGCTGCTTTCGCCCCGCGCCATCCAGATCCCGCTTTCTGCCAGCAATGCAGACTGGGCGGCAGGCTTGCAGCGGATGCTCCAACAGCCCTGTGACCGCTCTGCCGGTGCAGAGCTGATCCGGCAGGCGGGCTACGATATCAACATCGCCGCCGCCCGCTTGCAGCAGCAGTACTTGCAGCTGAGCGGAGAGGCGTAAGTCACCTGCGGGAACACCCGCTACAAAAGGAGAACCCTTTTTCATGCGCACATTGGATCAGATCCTGACCAAAAAGGATTACAGCCGGAAAACTCCGGCCTCTTTGTTTTATAAGGACAGCCCGCTGTGGCAAAAACTGCTGACCATCAGCTGCGTGGTCTTTTTGTCCGGTGCCGGGCTGGGAGAGTGGAAAGTCCTCAACGGTATGCTGGGCGGTCTACCCAAGGCCATCTCTCTGGGGGTGATTGGGCTGGCAGTCCTGTACGCCCTGTTTTACCCGGATGAAAAGCGCCTCCGGGAGCTCTGGAAGCCCACCTTGCTGTATATGTCCCTGATGGTGGCGCTGTTTTTCTGGTCGATGGTCATCTGGATCAAAAGCTTTGCTACGGTCCCCTCCATGATCCGCAGCTGCTCTAAACTTGTGTTCCAGAGTATTGCCATCCTCACTGCCGTAGCGCTGGTCTATCTGTTCCGGGAAAAGGCAATTGAGCTGTTTACCATCAGCATCTGTATTACCAATGGTGCCATCATGCTGCTGTGCATTCCCGACTATGGCGTTGCCGCCAGCATCCAGTCTCTCGTTACCTGTCTGGTCACCTTCGGCGAGGCAGTCGGCTACGCCCGACAGTTGGAGATTCACGACCTGACCTTTGTGTTCGGGCAGATGATCTTGTACTACGCTGTTTTTGCTCCTCGTACTACCCGGCAGGAAAAGCGCAAACGCTGGCTGTATCTGCTGGCCTGCTGCTGGTTTTTTCTGGTCGGCATGAAGCGCAGCGCCATTCCGGCAGTGCTCTTGTTCATCCTGATTGGTCTGCTTCTCCGCAAGCGCAAGGTGCCCAGCTGGCTCTACCCGACAGTGGGCGTGTGCTGCATCCTGTTTTTTCTGGCATTCCTCTACGGTGTGCGCTACGGCATCATTTCAAGACTTTTAAACAGTGTCGGCGTGGATATGATGGGACGGGACTACCTGTGGAGCATGGCGAACCCCTACTATGAATTTTCTATCACCTATCTCGGCCACGGCTTTGAATATGTGGATACCATCATTGGTCAGTGGTATAGTGCGGGACTCATCAACCACCCCTATCCCTTCCATAACGACATCCTGAAGGTCTTTGTGGAGGTGGGCTTTCCCGGCTTTCTGCTCTGGTCCGGCATCCAGTATGTTCTGACTCCGCTGTTCTGGCAGCGCTATGCAGACCAGCAGACTGCGCTTTTATATATGTGTGAGCTGGGCTATATGACGGTGACCTACCTGACCGATAATACTGCCTTTTATTTCTGGAGTACGATGGCACTGCGACTAGTCGCATTTTCCTACGCCATGGAGCGCAAAAAGCCCCCGGAGCCCAAGGTGTGGATGCCGGACAGTCGGCAGGAGATGCGGGACCGCATCCGTATTCTGATGAAGGAAGTGTGACGGCAAGGAGTGAAAACAATGCCCTGTATCTCGTTTATAGTGCCTATTTATAATATGGAGCGCCTGCTGCCCCGGGCGCTGCGCTCACTGCGGGCGCAGACTTTGACCGACTTCGAGGCCATCCTCATCAATGATGGCTCTAAGGACGGCAGCGCCGCGCTGTGCGCACAGGCTGCTGCCGAGGATGCGCGCTTTCGCTTTATCGACCAGCCCAACGGCGGCGTAGCCGCTGCCCGCAACGCGGGTCTGGACGCCGCCCGGGGAGAATATATCTTCTTTCTGGACCCGGACGATTGGGTGGAACCGGACGCTGCAGAGGTGCTGTACCGTGCCGCCCGGGATGCGGATGCAGACTGCGTGCAGTTTGGGATGTTTTACGATGTCTACGATGAAAACGGAAAGCTGCTGCACTCTGAGACTGATTACTGCACCTTTTCCGGCGTGTACCGGGGCGAGCCCTTCAAGGAGCATTTTGACGAGATGGCGTCCTCGTATCTGATCATCAATAAGCTGTTCCGCAGGGCGTTTCTGGAGCAGCACCATCTGCGCTTTCCCTGCCATCAGCTGGGGGAGGACGGGCTGTTTTTCGTAGCCTTCTATCGCAGGGACCCCGGCTGTCTGGTGGTGCTGGAAAAGCCGCTGTACCACTACACGATTGCCCGGCGGGGCAGTCTGTCCAACAGCTACCACCCGGAACGGCTTGAGGATAACTTTTATCTCAGTGACGCCGTGTGGGACACCGTTGCCGCATGGGGCTTGCAGGACAGCCCCATGCACCGCGCAAAGGCGAGCTACTGCACCGTCCGCGACCTGATGATGGGGATCAAGAATCTTGGGTGCAGCCCGCTTTCTCTCGCCGAGCAGACTGCTTGGCTGCGCAGTACCCTGCAAAAGCCCCGGGTGCGCACGGCGGTGCACAGCACCCCGCTGCACGTCATGCAGAGCCGGAATGACCGGGTAAAGCTGCTGCTGCTCAAGCTGCGGTTGTACCGCACGGTGCTGCTGCTCTGCGGCACAAACCAGAAAAGCTGAAAGGGAAAAACACGGATGAAGCATAAATTTCTGCGGGCGCTGTGCTATCTGAAAGAGCTGCTGGCCATGCTGCTATGCAAGCTGCTGGGGGCGGTATGCCGCGCCTTTATTCCGGCATACCGGGGCATTTGGCTGGTGGGCGAGCGCGGCACCGATGCGCGTGACAACGGTTACTGGTTCTACCGGTATCTGCGCACACAGCACCCGGAGCTGCGCACCTATTATGTCATCACCGCCGACAGCCCGGACGCTGCAAAGATCAATGCGCTGGGCGGCGCGGTGCAGCGGTGCAGCTTCCGGCATTATCTGCTGTACTACTGCGCCGATTATCTGGTGGGCACCCATGTGCAGCCCTGTGCGCCGGACCTGATAGTGCACTACCACCTTGCCGCGAAAGGCATCCGCGCCCGGGGCAAGCAGGTGTTTTTGCAGCATGGCGTCATCAAAGACGAGATGCAATGGCTCCACCGGGAAAATCTGTATCTGGACCTCTTTGTCTGCGGCGCAAAACCGGAATACGAGTATATCCGGGACACCTACGGCTTTGTGCCAAAAGTGCCGCGCTATCTTGGGCTGGCACGCTGGGATAATTTGCTGCGCGCCGGGCAAGCGCCCTGCAAAAAGATGATCCTGTTCATGCCCACATGGCGTGGTGCGCACTACCCCGATGGAGAAGCGTTCCGGAGTACACAGTTCTATCAGAGCTGTCAGGCGCTGCTGAACAGTCCGCGCCTGCACAAAATGCTGGAACAGTATGATTATACGCTGGTCTTTTACCCGCATATTGAAATGCAGAAGCATCTGGCACAGTTCCACACGGATTCTGCGCGGGTGTATCTGGCTGACAGTACAACCCATGATGTGCAGCAGCTTTTGCTGGACTGCGCCCTACTGATTACGGATTATTCCAGCGTCTTTTTTGATGTGGCCTATCTGGAAAAGCCGGAATTATACTATCAGTTCGATGAAACGGAGTTCCGGCAGTATCACTATAAGCAGGGCTACTTTGACTACCGCAGGGACGGTTTTGGCCCGGTGTGCACCACCGAGGAAGCGCTTTTGCAGGCGCTGGAAACGGCCTTGCAGAACGGGATGCAGATGCCGCCGGAATACAAAGCCCGGACGGCAGCCTTTTTCCCGCTGCGGGATACCCAGAACTGCGCCCGCACCTACGAGGCTATCTGCGGCCTGTGACCGTCACAAAAACGTTTATGCAAAAAGCCCCCCGCTGCCGGCTGGCAGCGGGGGGCTTTGTTACCGATTTAAATGAAAATCAGCGCTTAGTTCTGCTTCATGCGAGCGAAGCAGTCAGAGCAGTAGACCGGACGGTCCTCACGGGGCTGGAAGGGAACCTTGCAGGCCTTGCCGCAAGCTGCGCAGACAGCGTCGAACATCTGACGCTCGCCGCTGTTGCTGCGTGCGCCGCCGTTCTTGCGGGCGTCACGGCAGGGCTTGCAGCGCTGGGGCTGGTTCTCGAAGCCGCGAGAAGCGTAGAACTCCTGCTCGCCGGCAGTCCAAACAAATTCCTTACCGCAGTCCTTGCAGACCAGAGTCTTGTCTTCAAACATAGTAGTATCTCCTCTTTAGTTAGTTCTTGCCCACGGAAGGATTGTAACCATACCTTTGGTTTTGGGACCATCGCGCTGATCAGTAAGCTTACCAGGGGCTTGAATAGATAAACGCCCTCGGATTGAGGACTTTCCTATTGTACCGTTATTTTTGAGATTTGTCAACCAAAAAACAACCGTTCGCCCTTTTATTTGTACACATGGCACAAACCGACAGCATATATTTGGGTAAAATCACCGCCGGAAGGATAGAAAAGCGGCGCGCCGCGCAGGTTTTGCGCAGCGGCAGATAATTTATGATTTGTGGTTCAGAAACACCTGCGGGTGTTTCTGAACCACTTTTTCACACAAGCAAAAAGGGGCTGCCGCACATTCTGTGCAGCAGCCCCTGCAAAGCCCTTTGGGAAAAGCTTACTTCTCGATGACTTCCTTGGTGTCGCGGGCGATCATCAGCTCCTCGTCGGTAGCAATGACCAGCGTGCGCACCTTTGCGCCCCAAGCGGTGATCTCGCACACATCGCCCACGGGGTGCTTGTTCTTCTCGGTGTCGATGCGGATGCCCAGCCAATCCATGTGGTGGCAGATCTTTGCACGGGCAATGGCATCGTGCTCGCCGATGCCGCCGGTAAAGACGATGGCATCCACGCCGCCCATGGCTGCAATGTAGCTGCCAATGGTCTTTTTGATCTGATAGTTCAGCATATCGGAAGCCAGCTGTGCGCGCTTGTTGCCGGCCGCAGCGGCCTCTTCCACATCGCGCTTATCGCTGGAAACACCGGAGATGCCCAGCAGACCGGACTTCTTGTTCAGGATCTCGTCCAGCTCGTGGCCGGT
>ULVW01098234.1_pt1 | contig 13988 bp, 9 predicted proteins | sample 1959801 | NCBI WGS metagenome assembly ULVW01 (sample SAMEA4835796, study PRJEB28245) | human gut metagenome | biome: gut microbiome; material: fecal sample | place: Denmark | collected 2008
TGTTTGAATCGTCTGTTTTGAACTGATGTGAAAGAAATTTATGTAATTCGCTAATTTTTTACTGTGTTTCTCTTTGATATTTTCGGTTTGATGAATATTATCATTTAACTTTGCCTAAAGTCCTAATAAAGTTCACAATGGAAAAAAGATAAGTAGGTGTTCATAATTATTTTTACATTTGAATGGTGTACAAATACCTCTCAGCCTTCCCTTGAGATGTTGCGCAAAATAGCACAGGTTCTTGATGTGGAAATAAAAGACCTGCTTTGGCCTTTGAAGGAGTAACGCATTTCGAATAACCATAGACAGCATAGCATTGAATCATGGAGCAACCCAAACTAATCAATAACGTCAATGAACTTGTAGCAGATGATTTGAAGGCACGACTTTCAAGTCACAGCCGTATATCCATTGCAGCGGCATCCTTTTCCATTTATGCCTTTGAAGCTTTGAAGAAAGAATTGGAGGAAATAGATGAGTTGCGTTTTATCTTTACTTCGCCTACTTTTATAAAGGAAAAAACCAAGAAGGAAAAACGGGAGTATTACATACCGAAACTCAATCGCGAACGGAATCTTTACGGAACAGATTTCGAAGTGCGGCTGCGCAATCAGTTGTCACAAAAAGCGATTGCCAAAGAATGTGCGGCCTGGATTCGTAAAAAGGTACAGTTCCGCTCCAATGCTTCCTTAGAACAGATGGGTGGTTTCCTGCATGCAGAAGATGAAGACCAGCACGTGTATGTACCGTTCAATGAATTTACTACTGCGCAGTTGGGTTGCGAGCGTGGTAATGAAATGTACAATGTGGTCAACGTATTGTCTTCTCCTACAGCCGATGCTTATCTTCGTATTTTCAATGAGCAATGGGACAATGACGAGAAGTTTGAAGATGTTACCCAGCGCGTACTTGAATACATCGAAACGGTATATCAGGAGAATGCACCTGAATACATCTACTTCATTACACTCTACCATATCTTCAATGAGTTTCTGGAGGATATTTCAGAAGACGTGCTTCCGAATGAACGTACCGGTTTCAAGAACAGTGTTATTTGGAGTAAACTCTACAATTTCCAACGAGATGCGGCACTGGCTATCATCAATAAGCTGGAGAAATATAACGGCTGTATTTTGGCAGATAGCGTAGGTTTGGGAAAGACCTTCACGGCCTTGGCTGTTGTGAAGTACTACGAAAATCGAAACAAGTCTGTCTTGGTGTTATGCCCGAAGAAGTTGAATGACAACTGGCAGACGTTCCGGGCAAATTATAAGAACAACCCGATAGCGGCCGACCGTCTGCGTTATGACATCCTTTTCCATTCCGATTTATCACGCGACAAAGGGCAAAGCAACGGGTTGGATTTAGCGCACATCAATTGGGGAAATTATGACCTGATTGTGATTGATGAAAGCCACAATTTCCGGAATGGAGGAAATATAGATGAGGAAGAAGGACAAGAGGACGATACCGACCGCAAAGAAAACCGCTACCAGCGTCTGATGAACCGGGTGATTCGTCAAGGGGTCAAGACCAAGGTGCTGATGCTGAGTGCTACACCTGTGAACAACCGTTTCAACGACTTGAAAAATCAGCTGCAGCTGGCTTACGAGGGGAAAGTGGAAAACATCAATGCGGCGCTGGATATGGAACGCAGCATCGATGAGGTGTTCCGTAATGCGCAAACGGTCTATAACCGTTGGGCCAAACTGGATGTTAAGGAACGTACCACCGAAAGACTCTTGAATGAATTGAGTTTCGACTTTTTCCAACTGCTGGATGCAGTCACCATAGCCCGCAGCCGCAGTCATATCATGAAGTATTACGACACGAAGGATATAGGCGATTTTCCGGCCCGTCTGACACCTGTTTCCCGGCGGCCAAAGCTGACAGATTTGAATCATGTCATCAATTTCAAGGATATTGCCGAACAACTCAACGAACTGAACCTTTCCATCTATACGCCTTCGCTTTATCTGTTTGAGAGTGTACGTGGAGATTACACCATCGACTACGAAGGCAATGGCCACTTGTCTATTGACGGACGAGAAAAAGGATTGCGTAAGTTGATGGCTACCAATCTGCTGAAGCGATTGGAAAGTAGCGTCAATTCCTTCCGGCTTACCTTAACGCGTATCTGCGAATATATCAACGAAACGATTGAAGCTATCAATCGCTATGAATCGACTCATTCCGAAAGCTTGATGATGGTTGCCGAGTTTTCCGAGGACTGGGATATGGCAGATAGCGAGGCGGATGTATTTGCCACGCGCAAGTCGAAAATCAGTTTGCGTGACATGGATTATGTGTCCTGGCGTAAGGATTTGAAAGCCGATTTGGAAAAGTTGAATTTGCTGCTTTTGCTTTTAAAGGACATCACTCCCCGGCACGATGCAAAGTTGCAGATGCTGATTGAGGACTTGAAACAAAAATTCAGTCACCCCCTCAACGAAGGCAACAAAAAGGTACTGATTTTTACGGCTTTTGCCGATACTGCCGACTATTTGTACACGGAATTGGCCGCTCGCATCAAGCAGGAATGCGGCTTGAATGTAGCCTTGATTACAGGTACTACGGAGGGACGGTGCACCATTCCCAAGTTTCCGCTCTCCTTCAACAACGTATTGACTTGGTTCTCGCCGGTTTCTAAGGATAGAGCGAGTCTGTACCCGAAAGCTACCGAAGAAATTGATGTACTCATTGCCACTGACTGTATTTCTGAAGGTCAGAACCTGCAGGATTGTGACTACTTAATCAATTACGATATTCACTGGAATCCGGTGCGTATCATTCAGCGCTTCGGCCGTATTGACCGTATCGGCTCACACAACCGGCAAATCCAGTTGGTGAACTATTGGCCGGATATGGAACTGGACGACTACATCAAGCTGAAAGGTCGTGTAGAAAGCCGTATGAAGGCTACCGTTCTGACTTCTACCGGCGACGATAACCTGCTTAGTGCCAATGAAAAAGGCGACTTGGAATACCGACGTAATCAGTTGCGTCAGTTGCAGCAATCAGTCGTTGACATTGAGGAAATGGACACCGGCATCAACATTATGGACTTAGGCCTGAACGAATTTCGTTTGGACCTCCTGGCTTACCTGAAGGACCATCCCGATATTGAGCATGCTCCCTTGGGAATGAGTGCGGTGGTTGAACATACTGCTCTGATACAGCCGGGCGTTATTTTCATTCTGAAGAACCGTAGCCATGCGGTCAATATCGACCGGAAGAATCTGTTGCACCCGTTCTACATGGTGTATTTGTCAGAAGCAGGCGACGTGGTTTGCGACTATCTGCACCCCAAGCAGTTGCTGGATGCAATGCGTCATGCTTGCAAAAACAAGAACGAATACGACCCGTTGCTTTGTGCTGCCCTGAACAAGGAAACGGCAGATGGACGCAAAATGGATAAGTACAGTGCCTTGTTGCAGAACGCCATTGACAGCATCCTGGAAGTGAAGACCCATAGCGACATCGACAGTTTGTTTTCGTTAGGAGAAACCACGGCTCTACGCGGCGAAATCAAGGGACTGGACGACTTTGAATTGATCACCTTTTTAATCATCCGTTGAGGCCTATGATTGATTTACACTTTCCAGAGGCCACCCAAGTAAACCAGATTGTTCCGAAAACGGCCTTCTACCGGAATCTGGAAATAAATGCCCTTTTGCGCCAACATTTTGTAGAGGATGTGGAACGTATCGTTTGGTTGGCAAAGTTAGCTCCCTCTACGTTGAATGTGGAGGACGGCAAAGCGGTACACGAAATCACAGTGTTTCATGTGCTGCTGAAAGCCAAGGAGGTGCCGGATGATGTGTTCACGGCCATCGACCGGCAGCTGCCGCGTCATGTGCTCTTTGTGCTGCAATATGCCGGGGAGTGCCGCCTTTTGTTGAACTACAAGGAATGGCTGGATGCAGCCAAGGGTACTTTTCGTATACTGAAAACCTTCCGCACGGATTGGTGCTCGGCTGAGGCACTTTCCCTTCAGTTGGAAGGAACGAACCTTGACAAGGTTTACGAATCGTTTGCCGGACAGATTTCCGGTTTCCGTACGCGCACGGCTGACGATACCAAACGTCTGATTGAGTTGCAAAAGCAATTGGCACAAAAGCAGCGGAGCATTGAAGCCCTGCAAAAGAAGGTGCGAGCGGAGAAGCAATTCAACCGACAGGTACAACTGAATGCAGAGGCGCGCGTATTAAAGCGTGAATGGGTATCTTTGCAGGAAGAAATAAACAAATTGAAACAACAACAATCAAAAAAGCAATAATTATGAGTTCAGAGATAATCGGTCACTTGGAGTTGAATTCTGCTTCGGGTACGCAGTTGAATATGGAGGCACTCTATCAGATTGCGCCTTCTGTATTTACCGAAGCTCGTGATGCCAAGACGGGCGAAATTGCTCGTAAGGTTGATTTCGACGCTTTGCGTGCCTTGTTGGGCGATGCCGTAAAGGAAGAAGGGGGCGAAAGCTACCAGTTTACGTGGGTGGGTAAACAAGCTGCCAAAGCAGAAGCGGCTCGGCCTACGGACAAGACCCTGCGCCCGGTGGTGGAGGATTCGGTGGATTGGAATAACACCAAGAACCTGTATATTGAAGGCGACAACTTGGAAGTGCTAAAGTTGTTGCAGCGTTCTTATATGGGGGGGTAAAAATGATTTACATCGACCCGCCTTACAACACGGGTAACGACTTTGTGTATAACGATGACTTTGCGCGCACGGCAGCTGAGGAGGATTTGGAAGCAGGGAATGTGGACGAATTGGGCTTGCGCTATCGGAAGAACACGGATTCGAATGGTAAGTTTCATTCGGATTGGTGTTCGATGATTTATTCCCGTTTGTTGGTGGCTCGGTCGCTGCTGACGGAGGATGGGGTGATTTTTATTTCGATTGATGATAATGAGCAAAAGAATTTAAAGAATATTTGTGACGAGATTTTTGGTGTAACCAATTTCTTAGCACAGGTTGTATGGGAGAGAGCTTTTGCTCCAATTAATCTTATGAAGCATTTTTCTCCCTCTCATGATTATGTACTTTGTTATGCAAAGAATATAGAACTGGCATCCTGTAACGGTATTCCTAGAAGTGCCGAAGCTGATGATCGTTACTCAAATCCAGACAATGATCCACGAGGCGTTTGGCAATCTGATAATTTATCGGTAGGTCCTGCTGTTCAAGAAAATATATATACAATTTCGACGCCCTCTGGGCGTAATGTTGAGCCTCCAGCTGGGCGCAGCTGGAGGCTCTCTCGGAAAGCTTTTCGAGAGAGACTCCAAGACAACCGAATCTGGTTTGGTTCTGATGGGAATGGTGTACCACGTTTGAAACGTTTTTTATCAGAATTAAGAAAAACAGGAGTTACTCCTATGACCTTATGGAAATATACGGAAGTAGGTCATTCTCAAGATGCTACAAAAGGGTTAGCTAAACTTTTTGATGGAAAAAAGGTTTTTGATTATCCCAAACCCGTAGATTTGCTGAAACGTATAATAACTCTTTATTCTGATAAGGATAGTATTATCCTAGATTTCTTCTCAGGATCTTCTACTACAGCACATGCTGTAATGGAACAAAATGCCTTAGATGAAGGTAAAAGAAGGTTTATTATGGTTCAACTAGAAGAAGAATTGCCTGAATCCAATGATGGTTTCAAAATGGGTTTTAGAACAATCTGTGATGCAGCTAAAGAACGCATCCGTCGTGCCGGAAAGAAAATCAAGGAAGAAAATCCTTTGACGACCCAAGACCTCGATATCGGTTTCCGCGTCTTCCGCTTGGACGAAAGCAACTATTTGGAAGTGAAGAAGTCGCCGAAGGAATACGACCAAGATATGTTGGGACTGTTTGTGGATAATATCAAGGCAGATAGAACAGATTTGGACTTGCTCTTCGGCTCGATGTTAGCTTGGGGCGTGCAGTTGGATATGCCGATGACTACCGAGCAAGTGAATGGTTGTACGGTTTACACGGTGAACGAAGGCGACTTGGTGGCTTGCTTCTCAGAGCCTATTACCGACAAAGTGATTCAAACAATGGCCGACAAGATGCCGCTGCGCATCCTGTTCCGCGACTCCTGCTTCACCGACGATGCCCAGAAAATCAACATCTACGAGCAGTTCAAGCAGTTGCTGGATTGGGCGGACGATGAGGCCTTCAAGAATATCAAAGTGATTTAAAAAGAAAGAAATGGAAGAGCAAAACAATAAGATACTCATCTATACAGGTGCGGATGGCCTAACCAAGATAGATGTGAAGTTGGAAGAGGAAACACTTTGGCTGACGCAGGCACAGATGTGCGAACTGTATCAGACCTCCAGAACGAATGTGGTAGAACACATCAGACATATCTATGAAGAGGGAGAATTGCAGGAAGAGGCAACCTGTCGGAAATTCCGACAAGTTCGCCAGGAAGGTGAGCGCATGGTGAGCCGGGAAATCCCTTACTACAACCTCGACATGATTATCGCCTTGGGTTATCGCGTGCGCTCCATCATCGCTACCCGCTTTCGCCAATGGGCCACTCAGCGGCTGAAGGAATACATCACCAAAGGTTTTACGATGGATGACGAACGGCTGAAGAAATTGGGCGGAGGCGGTTATTGGAAAGAACTGATAGAACGCATCCGCGATATTCGCGCCACAGAGAAGGTGTTCTATCGGCAGGTGTTGGAAATCTACGCCACGAGCATTGACTATGACCCTCGTGCATCGGTGTCGCAGGAGTTTTTCAAGAAGGTGCAAAACAAGATTCACTATGCCATACACGGACACACCGCCGCCGAACTCATCGTGGAGCGTGCCGACTCGGAAAAAGACTTTATGGGATTGTTTACCTTTAGGGGTAATCAGCCAACCTTGGCGGAAGCCCGTACGGCGAAGAATTATCTGGATGAAAAAGAACTCCGTGCCATGGGACAGTTGGTTTCGGGGTATCTGGACTTTGCCGAACGGCAAGCCGAAAAAGAAGTACCGATGACCATGGACGATTGGGCAAAGTATCTGGACCGCATACTCACTTCTACCGGTGAACAGCTGTTGCAGGATGGAGGAAAGATATCTCATCTGGAAGCCATGGAGCATGCCACCACGGAATATAGAAAATACAAGCAACGTACGCTCAGCGATGTAGAACAGGATTATCTGGCCGCCATCAAAGCAATTAGTGATAAGGGCAAGAAAGGAGGCAAATCGTGAAAATAAAATATAAGCATCAACGCTTTCAGGCCGAAGCAGCCAAATGTGTGACCGACGTCTTTTTGGGGCAGCCTAAAAGCGAAGGCTTGGATAGCTTCCTGATGGACCAAGGAACAAACCGTGGATTATTTGAAGTGGAAGGGTTTGGAAACGCTCCGATAGCCTTGAGCCGCGACAGCCTTTGCGACAATGTCCGCAGCATTCAAATGGCCCAGGGCTTGAAGCCGATTGAACAGCTGCAGGGCGAAGAATTGACGCTGACCATTGAAATGGAAACCGGTACAGGTAAAACCTATACCTATATCAAGACGATGTTTGAACTGAACCGCCTTTATGGTTGGTCGAAGTTCATCATCGTGGTGCCCAGCATTGCGATTCGTGAAGGCGTGTTCAAGAGTTTTGAAAGCATGGCCGAGCACTTTGCCACGGAGTATGGCAAGCGCATGCAGTACTTTGTCTATGACTCCAAGCAACTTTCAAAAATCGACGGTTTTGCACAAGACAATGGTATCCATGTGATGGTGATTAACACCCAGGCTTTCAATGCTTCGTTGAATGAAGAGAAGAACCAGGAAGGCCGTAAGGGTGATGCTGCAGCCCGTATCATCTTCTCCCGTCGCGATGAATTCGGTTCTCGCCGACCGATTGATATTTTGGCTAAGACCAACCCTATCCTGATTATCGACGAGCCGCAGAGTGTGTTGGGAACAGACAAGAAGAATGCCACCCGTAAGGGTATCGAGCTCTTTCATCCGCTCTTCAAACTGCTTTACAGTGCTACGCACCGCAAAGATGACATCTATAACCTCGTGTTCCGTCTTGATGCCATCGATGCCTTCAACAAGAAACTGGTGAAGAAGGTAGAAGTGCGTGGCGTACACCAAGTGGGGTCTACAGCAACCAACGGTTATGTATTTCTGGATGAAATTGTTATCAGCAAGGGAAATCCAAGAGCCCGTATCGGGTTTGACGTAAAAACGGCCAACGGTACGCGCCAAGTGCTGCGTCTGGTAGATGAACATTTCAACTTGAAAGAACAGAGCGGCGGACTGCATGAATACGATGACAACTATGTGATAAACCGCATTGATGGCTTGACCGGCACAATTCATTTCCTGAACGGCTTGACACTGCAAGAGGGAGAAATGGTGGGAGCTGCCAACGAAGATTTGGTGCGCCGTATGCAAATTCGTGAAACAATTAAGACGCATTTGGAACGGGAACGCCAACTGTTTCCCAAGCATATCAAGGTGCTGTCGTTGTTCTTTATTGACCATGTAGAGAATTACCGTATCTATGACAAGGACGGAGCAGAGAAAGGAAAGTATGCCCAAATATTTGAGGAGGAATACCAGCGAGCTTTGCAGGAATTTATGCCAACCTTTACGGATGGCGAATACACCCGTTTCTTGTCTGACTATCGTAATGCGTGTGAAAACATTCACGATGGCTACTTCTCTGTCGATGGAAAAGGGAGAATTGTGGAATCTGGTACTAGGAAGGAGGGCCAAAATGAAGAACGAGGCTTCAACCTGATTATGAAGGATAAAGAGCGTCTGCTGAGTCAGGATTGTCCGGTACGTTTCATCTTTTCGCACTCGGCCTTGAAGGAAGGTTGGGATAACCCCAATGTGTTCCAGATTTGTACGCTGAAAGATACTTCTAACGAAATCAAGAAGCGTCAGGAAGTGGGACGCGGTATGCGTCTTTGTGTGAATGACAAAGGTGAACGCCAGGATGCCGATGTGTTGGGCGATGCCGTGTTTAACACGAATGTGTTGACCGTCATTGCCAGCGAAAGCTATGACGACTTTGCCAAGAAACTGCAGACCGAAATTGCAGAAGCTTGCGACAGCCGTCCGGTAGTGGTTACGGCTACCCTGTTTGCGGATGTGACTACACAAACCGAGGATGGCAAACTGATTAAGGTGACGACCGAACAAGCCTCTATCATTCATGAGGAACTGATTAAGCGAGACTATATTAAGAAAGGTAAATTGACCCAAAAGTTCTTTGACGAAAAGAAGAACGGCACTTTGAATTTTGGCGAGATGAATGCGATGAAGTCATTTATCGTCAAGCAACTCGACAAGGTGTTCAATCCGGATGACTACAAACCCGAAAACGGCAACAGAAAGAAGGAAGCCATCTTTAATCCAACCAACTTCCAGAAGAAGGAATGGCAGGAATTGTGGAAGCGCATCAATGTGCGCACCTACTATCAGGTGAACTTCGATACCACCAAGCTGATTGATAAGGCGGTCAAGGAAATCAACGACCATTTGAACGTTTCAGAAATCCGCATCATCGTTGAAAGCGGTTCGATGGAAAGTATTCGCGATAAGGAAGAATTGGAAGCCGGTGCTGCCATGTCTGCTGCCAAGGTACGCACCATTCGGGTGAGCGAGGCGGTAGGCAGCGGCGTAAAATATGACTTGATTGGTGATTTGGTGCAAATAACCGGTCTGACCCGTCGTACCATTGTAACCATCCTTCAGAGGATTGAACCAGGCAAGTTTCTTGAGTTCAAACTCAATCCGGAAGAGTTCATCATCAAGACCGGACGTATCATCAACGACTGCAAGGCACTTTCTCTGATTCAGCATATCAAGTATGAAAAACGGGAAAATACGTTTGAATCGGATATCTTCGAAGAAGCTACCTTACGTGGTGTGCTTGGAAAGAACGCCATTGAAAGCGAAAAGTCGCTGTATGATTTGGTGGTGGTAGATAGTGAAGGCATTGAAAAGTCGTTTGCAGAATCGCTGGAACAGGAGGATGATGTGGTGGTGTATTCCAAACTACCCAATGGTTTCTATATCAATACCCCGATGGGCAAGTACAATCCCGACTGGGCTGTTGCGTTCCGTGAAGGCAGTGTGAAGCACGTTTACTTCGTAGCAGAAACAAAAGGCAACGATATTGAAGTATCTCAACTGCGAGGTTCTGAAGATGCCAAGATTGAATGCGCCCGCCGTCATTTTGCCACTATCAGTACAGGCGAGGTAGTCTACAGTGTAGTCAAGACTTATCAGGATCTGTACAACGTAGTAACCAAGTAATCTGTATTGCATGAAAATGCTTATTCCTTAAAGTAGGTGTTTTGAGCAGTAGGTTGTTCAGTCTATATGCACTTTACATGTCTGAACATGAGTGCTGTAAGCAGTACAAATGTGAAGTGACGAAAAGTACACAGCCCCGGCAAATGAAAACTTGTATCTTCGTTTGCCGGGGCTGTGTGCTTTCTTTAGTTGGAAAGGTGGGGGAGGAATGTTAGTTTGATGTTTCGCAGGTTGAGGGTTGTGGGGTGGATGATGCGGCCGTGAGTTCGACGTAAATTTGCTGGAGTGTTTGCTGGAGTTGGGCTGGGGTGTTGAGGAGTGATCTGACTTCCTGCAGCCGTTGATGATTGGGCGATTCGGGAATCCAGAGTTTGAGATAGCCGTTGTCGCCATATTTTTCGATGAGGTGGTGAGCAGCTCGGGCAATTTGCGCTTGTTCGTTTAATTCGGGGTGGTGCGAAAGGCCGAAGAGCAGGGCGCGCGATAGGATGGTGTAGGGTTCGATGAGGCGGTCGGCTTCGGCTACGATTTTGCCGTAAATGCTGCGCGGCTCGTGTGCGTTCGAGGCGCGGTGGTCCTCGACGGCTTCGACCATCACTTCAATTTGTTCGGCATCGAACCATTGCTTTAGGTTGTGGTCGCCGCGCAGGATGAGTCCCGAAACAAGGTGGTGCGTCTGTCGGTCGCGGCTGAGGCCGGTGTCGTGGTAGGCGGCAATGGCATAGACCATGTCGGGGTTGACATCGTAATGTGCGGCCAATGCCATGCTGCGGTCGATGACGCTTAGTACGTGGTTGCGCTGGTGTGCCGGGTCGAAGGTGTCGTAAAGCGGAATGATGTGCGCTTCGATGTAGGTGCGTAGGGTAGGCGAGAGGGTGTGCATCTGTCGGGGAAATGAGGGGACGGGTTAGACGTATTCGATGGGGAGTTCGTGGGTGATGACGAGGTCGTCGGCAAATTGATCTTCGGGGTGATACACGATTTGCATACCGCGGTAAGCTTCGGGCACCTTCAGTGGGGTTTGGCGGTAGATGAGGCGGTCCCAGAGCGGGCGGCCGTAGTCGTAGGACGCACCGTCGAGCAGCAGGCGGTTGCTGAGGTGGTCAATTTGGTAGAATCCGCCACCGTAGCAAGTGTCGCCGGGTTCGAGCAGGTGTTTGTGTAGTCGGACGTCGCCCAGGCGGAAGTGGCCTTGGGCGGTGATGATGAATTTTTGTGCCATGACAAAGAGTGGGGATGTGAGCTGTATGTGGCGCTGTGAGTGGGACGCGGCCTGTAAACAGCCCGATGTGAAAAAGAAAAAGCGGAAATTCCCGGGTGTGAGAATTTCCGCGTGTAACATGTGGTGACCCCGTTGGGATTCAAACCCAAGACCTTCAGAACCGGAATCTGACGCTCTATTCAGCTAAGCTACGGGGCCGATTTGTAGTATAGCGGTTGCAAATGTACAATTATTTTTTGAAACGAAGCGCATTTTGGTAAAGTAAAAAGTTGATTTGCCTGTTTGGTGGTGTACATTGGCTGGTAAATGCGTATGACGGAATGCTACATGGCATTGGGCGTTCAAAAAAAAAGAGCCGACCTTCACTATGAAAATGAGGTCGGCTCTTGGGCGTTTATACGTAGGTTATACGTTAGTTCTTTTGCTGTTCGGGAGCCTCGTCGATGAGGTCCATGAACTGGTCGAGTTTCGGCGTGATGATGATTTGGGTGCGGCGGTTACGCTGTTTACCCTTTTCGGTGCTGTTGTTGGCCACGGGGTTGTATTCGCCACGTCCGGCAGCGGTCAGACGCTTGGGGTCAACACCATACTCGTTTTGCAGGGCCTGTACGACAGATGAGGCACGGAGGGTAGAGAGGTCCCAGTTGTTGCGGATGTTCTTCTGCTTGATGGGCACATTGTCGGTGTTACCTTCAACGAGTACGTCGTAGTCTTTGTAGTCGCTGATGATTTTGGCGATTTTTGAAAGTGTTTCGCCGGCGCGGTCGCCAATTTCGTAGCTACCGCTCTTGTAGAGCATGTTGTCGGCAAGTGAAATGTAAACTACACCCTTGAGCACCTGTACGTCGACATCGTTCATTTCTTCGCGTGAGAGTGAACGGGTGAGTTTGTTGGTGAGTGCTTGGTTGAGTGAGTCGCTCTTGCTCTTGGCATCAACGAGCTGCTTGATAAACTTGTTCGAAGCGTTGATTTCGTCAACGAGTTTTGAAATGTTTACGTTGCCTGCCTGTACGTTGCTCTGGTATGAGTTCTGCAACTGGCTGTAAGCCTCGCGCATTTCCTTGTTGCGTGCCTGTTCATCGGCCAAGCGTTCGGCCAGGCTCTTTGAATTAGAGTTGCATTCGGCCAGGCTAACCTGTTTGTCGTTGAGGTCGCGCTGCAAACTTGCGTTTTCTGATTGCAGCGTCTGATACTTGGCTTGCATGTCGGCATACTGCTTTTTCGATACACAGCCCGTCATCAATAAGGCGATGGCCAGAGGTACAAAAAGTTTTAAGCGTTTCATAGATGTCGTTTTTATATATGTAATTAATGTTATAATCGGTTGTCAGCTTCGGGATTGGTTGTCGGCTTCGGGTTTGCCGGAGGCTTGTTCCTGCGAAGAGCCGAAAGAGGGTGGGGAATGCGAAGGAATTGTTCCATATTTCTTGAAAAGTAATCTATTGGAAACGGAATTCCAGGGCGGTGTTTACCGGCTAATTACCGGATTACAGGGCGCAAGTTAGGCATTTTGGCTCAGAGGTGCAACATTAGTCGTTTGTTTTATGACTATTTTCAGACAAAAAGGTTTAATTTGATGGTTGTAATTGCTGTTTTGTCAAGTAAAAGCTATTTTTTGCATTTACGCATTGTTCTAAATGAGCCACATTGCCAGCAGGTTTTTGGGGAGTGCAGGCATGGGGTGTAGCTTTTTTGTTTGTGACTTTTGGGGGTGTAAATATTGGTTTAGCACTCGTTTACAAAGCAGTTACTAGTAGGAATATAGATATGGCGTATTCATTGGCTCAAAATACGGGATATTTCAAAAAAAAGACATAAAGTCTTGGGAAAATAGTCAAAAGTTAGTAATTTTGCTACGTGATTATAGTATGTATATCGTAGCGGAGCTATGGACTGATAGGGTCGCGTTGGCTTCGAAATGGTTGGTACTTAATTGCTGTTGCGTAGTAGTTTGCATGTCATGGTATGCATTGGAAAAGGTGATTTTTCGGTGTGTATTTTGCAATAAACTGCGTTCCATAGGAGTTTGCGAACAAGGATGAGCCAAAGGAATGGAACTTGATTTGCTGTTGGCTTCTTTTGTTTTGAACTTCGAGAGCAGACTATAGCTTTGGGTGCCGTGATGCTGTTGACAGTTGATGGTTATTCAATAGCCTGTGTAGATTTTGTAACGCTCACATAAAGTTGCTTTGTTCGAAAGCGGCGGACTGAAATGAGTTGAAAAAATAACGTGTAATCAAATTTGTTTCGTACAATTATACATACATATTTTTAAAAGGAAACGGATTGTATCGTGCGAAATTTTAGTCGGTTTTTATTTGACTGGTTTGATTTTATTTTTCTTCTCGTTGTCAGCATATTCCTCTGTTTTTTGATGTATGTAGGTCGTTATGCCTTATTCTCTGTGATAAGTGTGCAGTTTGAGTCTGTTTTACATCAATCAGAAGAGGAATGTTCGGGTCAGTAGATTTTTAGTGGGGATTAATTTTGCATAG
>ULVW01008976.1_pt1 | contig 13920 bp, 12 predicted proteins | sample 1959801 | NCBI WGS metagenome assembly ULVW01 (sample SAMEA4835796, study PRJEB28245) | human gut metagenome | biome: gut microbiome; material: fecal sample | place: Denmark | collected 2008
CCGAGGCCTCCCGTTGCCAAAGAGCCGCCGCCTAACGCCGCCAGCGTCGCATGGACATAAGCAGGCCCCGAGAGCGTCGCCAGCGCCGTTCCCGTGCTGGCCGTGCCGAATGCCGTCACGAGACCGAGCGTCGCTGCTCCTGTCGCCGTACCTGCTGCCACAGCTCCGGCCGCATAGCCAGCTCCCTGCCAGAGATGCATCTCTTTGGGGAAGTCCACACCAGACATCTGGCTCTTCTGCAGTCCCTGATGGTAATCCCGCTGCATGTACTCACAGAAGCGCAGGTAGACATAGAGCTGCGTTCGTTCCAGCTGCTCGACAGCCGCATTGAAGGCAGCGGCTTCCTCTTCCAGCATCTTCTGCGAGACCGCCAGCTTGAGCCGATACTCTGCCAGCAGCTTCTCGCCGTCCTCCTGGATGCTCTTTGTCTGCTTGCGCCGCATGACATCTTCCTGGATATTCTCTTTAATCGCCTCTGCGCCCTGCGCCGCTTTCTGCCCGACAAACTTTCCGCCAGCGATGCCCTGCTTCGCCGCCTTGCCAGCGACATCTGAGAAATTCTTCCAGCCCGTCGCCAAGTTGTCCTTGTTGAGATAGTCCGTTATCTTCATCGCATCATCCCCATTCCATCGCTATAGCCATCTTCCGGCCTCAGACAATCAAGCAGGAAGGATTGCTCTCTTCCATCGGCTTGCCCGCCATCCAGGTCTTCGCCTCGCAGACCGCACACATCGGCACGATGAGCAGCAGGCGCCGCTCTGAATCCGCCGTGATCTCTAAGAGCTGCTCCCGTAATGCCTTGTATTCACACTCCTTGAACTCCCCGACGAAGACGCTGTACTGCAGGCGATGTGCGCGGCGCTCCAGCAGCTTGACGACGCGCTGCCGGATGCGCTGTTCCGTGATATCATAGCAAATCAGGTACTTCATACGGCAGAAGCGGCATTACGGAAGAGTTCATCCGCGAACTGGCGGACCCAGCTGCGGATCCACTCGCGTGGTGCGAGTCCCTGATACGCACTGCAAGAGCGCTGCATGTACGTCTCATAATAGGAAATCCAACCCTCTCGTGCCTTCTCCGACAGGCGGCAGCCCAGCACATCGTCATACGAGAAATCCTCCGGATGGAATTGCCCACGGTTGACCGCCTTCAGGACAAGGCGGTCGATGACGAGCTGGCGGAACGGCTCCATGAGGTCGTAGACGAGACTGTCCTTGCGGCCGTTGTTGCTGTGCAGGAATCCCATGCGCACATCGAGACGCGCTCCGAGGATGGCCAGACGCACCTCGCGCTCCAGGAATGCATAGCCGTAGCTCAGCAGCGCATTGACCGGGTCTTCCGGCGGCCGGCGGTTGCGCCCATTCCAGTCCCACAACTTGCTGTCGATGATTATCGGGAAGGCTTCGAAGTAGCGGCGCGACGCCATGCCCTCCAAACCGCGCAGTTCCTCGATAGCAGAAGTCACGGCCACCTTCTTGCGGTACTTGCGCACCTCATCGGCCAGATAAGCGAGCTCGAGGTCCTTCTTGCTCTTGGCATACGAGCGCAGAAGCTCAATCTGGCCATTCATCTTCAGCCGCACGATTTCTCGCGTGAGCTCGACCTGGCGCTGGCTATCGCGAAACGTATCGTACTGGATGCGGCTGCGCTCCCACGAGAGATTCGAGCTGGCAAACTGCCCAAGCTGGCCGAGCAGACGGCCGCGCCCATCCACATAGAAGATGCAGACGCCGCGCGCAAGAAGCTCATAGATGGCGGGCGTCGTGATTTCTGCCGCCTTGCCCTGGATGACACACTCCACCTCATCCATCGGGATGCTCGCCTGCCGCTTTCCCTTCTTCTCAAGCAAGAATCGCCCGCCAACCTGGCGCAGCTTTGTCTGTTCCGATAGCAAGTAGACAACACACATAGAAAGCCCTTCTTTCTGCCTGTCAAAATCCATCTCTGTCATCATTCTAGCAGAAAGAGGGGCTTCCCTCGTGTCAAAAAAACTGTGAACTCAGCGCCATTCCATGCGCGTCTGGCCAAAGCCCTGTGCCGTCAGGCGACCCGTGCCGGAAAAAACGGCAAACTGAGCGAGCATCAAGAAGATGCGCTTCATGTCGTCTGGCAGCTCGCGCAGAGAGTAGGCAAAGATGCCGGCAAAGGCCAGCGTCCCGCGGTCATGGCCGAAGTAGACCTTGCGACTCATGCCCTGCCATTCCAGCGGTGCGGTGCTCATCGCGGCCTCGCGAATGCCCTTGCGTTCCAGCTCCAGCGGCATCTCCATCTGCACCCATTTATCGGCCAGCGAGCCGAAGACGAGATCCGGAAGCGGCAGCGGATAGTCGCGGTCATAGTTGCGGAACGCCACTGGCGAGCGGAAGCGGAAGGCAATGCGCTGCACATCCGGCACCGACAGTGCCCCGGCCACCAGCTCATTCTCATCTACGACGCCCGTATCATAACGGCCGTCCGCGATGATCTCCTCCAGCCGCAGCGCGGCATCGCCGACATGCAGACAGGTACCGACCGGCAGCGACAGCAAGAGCCGCAGCAGCCCTTCATGAAGCGCCGTCACGCGCCAGTAGTACGTCCTGCCTTCCTTGACGCAGAACGGCAATTCCCTGTGGTCACGCCCACGGCGCACCTCCATGCCATACGCCTGTCCCGGCGACTCCTGCAGCAGCGATACCGTGAACGGCTTGTAGTCCAGCTCATCGTGAAGGAACGTCGCCAGCTCCGCCGACTGCTCCTGCAGCAAGTGGAACATCAGCCCATGCATGAGACGCCCGTGAAAACTCGGCAGACGGGCAGGCGTCTCTGCTCGCAGCCGATACTGGATTGCACCGATCATCCGTTATATACCTCTGTAACCGTTGGCAAAATGGAACGATGTTTGAATCGGTCATCGACGCTGCCCGTTTGGACATTGCCGCTCATCGATGCGACCTTATCCGGCCATCCGTGCTTCTTGGCATTATCCCAATCGAGCATCTCCACGACCTCATTAATAGTCTCCTGCCAGCAACGTTCTAAGCCATTATCCCTGACGTAGGTAGTAAACGCAGCAAGATAACCACTTGAGTCATCCTTGTCTTTACGTTCCTGGAACCTGCCGTCCGTGAAAAGCTGTTCGTACGTATCCTGTTGATCGAGATGAAATGTCGAATGAATCTTGATACTGCCAAGGCCCAACGACTTTGCCTGACCAATCTTGTAGGCAATCTTTTCGCCATTGCCCGACAGGTCAAACACCATGAGCAATGCTCCAAGCTCAACCGCACTGAGGTTTTCAAAGCGAATCCGCGAACGGAATTTACTCTTGCGTTTGATTGGCGTGAGCTGACGCGACACGTTCTTATTCGGAGTCTCATTTTTGGGAATCTGCCACGGAGATATTGGAGTGTGCCAATACAGTTTGTAGCCTCGAATCTTCACGCCGCCAGCTTCATCCCAATGTTTTGGGTTCTCAGGATGACGGCCATCCTGTGTAAGGTAGAGCTGATACGAGGTAGGGTTCGGTTGGAGCAAAGGACGAGCCCACTTCGTGTCATAACATTCAACTTCTCCATCCACAGGTTCAGCATCTTCAAAGAAGAGTCGGCTGCTCCAACGCTCCGTATTGCCAAAAAGCGCCGTTGCAAAATCAATTGTATCCTTCTTCAATGTATCGGGAATGGCACCCATGACATCGCGGTCATACGGTATCCGGAAACAGAGGCCATGGCCGAAAGCTGTTACCTTCCCATTTGCTTCAAGATAGCCACAGGGAATTACAGAAACAATATCATCACCGATTTGAGCCCCGCGTTTCCTTGCTTCGTCTCTCGTTAGATAAAAGGTCTCATGCGTCTTCTTATCTTTGCCTTCGATGAGATCCACGCCATTTCGCTTCGTATCCTCGACGTAATCATTGATGACAGAGTCTGGAACTGGAATGCGATGATCGACATCCCAATCTGCATCATGCAAGCTGAAATAGCGAATATGCTGTTTTCCGCTACTCTGCTGTGCCTCAGGTGAAAGTGCATCATAGTCTGCTTGTGTTTCTACAAGTTTATCCGCGGGCTGACTCCCTGTTATAATATAGGCTTTTGCCCCATGCCAAGCAACGTATGAGCCTCGCGAAAGTAAAGGGCACTCATCGGGAAACTTTTTTTCATATTCACGTATAAGAATACGCCCGGACTCTTTGCTGTCCGTCCTTGGGCTCACAAAATACTTGCCATGCTTATCTTTCAGCAGGAATCCTTGCTTTGCCCTATATCCTGTCTGTCCATTTGGCAAAGTGATGTTCATCTTGCTTGCGTATAGATTATGCAACGGCACCATCCAAGCTGGCGAGCCATTCGGAGCCATCAGGCAACGATAGTAAATATGGCGATCATTCGTATCCTCATCGCCATGCCAGCTGCCACAGGTGATGATCTTGATCAGGTTCTTGACCATACCTCGAATAGAACTGCCCGGCAGGATGGCATGCCCTGCCGGAGCAAACGTCTCAACGCCATTGCCGCCGATGAACAAGGGGGCCAACGCCTCTATATCCAGATCAATATGACCGGACAGCTTGCCCTTTTCCTGCAGGAACGAACGAAAGGCAGAATGAATCGCTGCTTCATCCTCACCAAGCAACGCATCGTGATAGGCATCGAGCTCCGCTGGCAGGATCTTGTCAGGAAGTGATACAAAGTTATATGGTGCAGTAGCTCTTTCATTGGCGACATTAGTAGCATGAGCAGCATTCCCCTGTCTGCCATGATTACCACGGAATCCACCCATATCAAATCTCTCCCTTCTGATCTGCTGAAGCGATGCGCACATAGCGGTAGTCCTGATAACCAGCCTGTGCCGTCACGGTATCGTAACCGATATAACTGCGCGTCACGAGGCCGTAGAAGCGTGCCTTATCGGCTACAGCCGGCACAATCTGCTCGAGCTTGCGGTCCTCATCACGCAGTGTGATCCAATTTTCATCCCTCGCCTTGCATTCGCCCCAAAAACGCGAGAGCGTGTCGACATGCTCACAGGCTTCGCCCTCACCATCAAGCAAGATGCGGATACTGAAGAGCTGCGTCTTGGCAAAGCTCTTTTCGCGTGTCAGATAGACTTCGCCCTTCTCATTGAAGAAGCGTCCTTCGAGCCAAAGCGAAGTCTGCTCCGGCTTTCCATCAGCGAATATCATATGTCCATCTCGGAATGTGCCCCAGCGGATCTTGTTGATCTGCCAGATGACGACCGTTCCTTCTGTCAACCCATTTTCTTTTAGGAAATCGTAGATTTGACCGTCCCGGATATCGGCACAGAGCTGCTTATGCTGCATCTGCCCTTTCTCTATGGTAAGCAATTCTTCTTTCATGCTCGAACCTCCTCCACAAACGCCGATACAAATTCCTGCATGAACTCTGCAGCTTCTTCATCCACGGGTTCGCCTTTGCAAATGGTCCAAGTATCACCAAGATAGGAGACGGTTGCAGAAATCCCTTCGAGTGTGCCGCGCCCGATGCTCTTCTCACCGCCAATGGCCGTACGACCGAGCCAGAGGTCTTTGAGTAAAAGCAGCGCGAGGCCTGCTTCCCATTCCTCGGCCTCTTTCACGCCAAAATGCAAGCGCACAACAGGTTCGCCTTGATTTTTCTGCCAGATTGGCTTTGTCGTGAAGAGCGCTGTATCAATCGTGCCGCCGGTGAAGCGATCAATGCGGTTGCGCGACTGGTCTGCCTCCATGACTCCCTGTGAAATCGCAGCCTCATCGACAACAAAGTCGCTGCGCTTCTTCTCCTCATTTGGATGCTTCTTCATCGTCCCGAGCGATGGCCCCATCACCCGTTCGACGAATGCTTCCGCCGCATCAAAATCGCCCGTGTTGCTGAGCTTCCGGACGATGTATTCAGCACGATGGCGCAAAACACCCTTAAGGCTCGTGCCCGGGATAATAAAGTTACCGCGGCTGTCGCGCTTCATGACGGCCGAGATGCTCGTCTCATCATGCGAAGCGGCATCACGTGCCGACTTATCGTAATCGCGGATGATCAAGGAGTGTGCAATCGCAAAGTCCGCATCGATGACGAAATCGCCCTCCGCATAGACACGCTTCTCAGTGTCTCCAGCGTACTCTTCATGATCTTCTGCATTTGCGCGCTCGGGACGCAGCCAGCTTATGACATCTTTGGGATTCGAGAAGTCGTAGGTATCCACCTTGAGCTCCTTGAGGTGAACACGGCCGAAGCCCTTCGTCGTGCGTGCGCCGAGGTAGAATCCACCAAGCAGGCGCCCCCGCAAGCGTTCCAAGACATTTTGGATGTTTTCCTCGTGCTCCGCATGGATGCCGCGCAGTGTGATTTCCATCCTGAATGGACCATGGGCACCGCTGTCGATTGCTTCGTAGTCGAATTTATAATGGGCAATTGCAACGCCAGTCGCTCCGTCGAGGCTGACACCGTCACGCACAATGGTCTTGGCATCGCTGAGTCGGACATCATAGAAGGAGATGGCACTCTGCAGCTCAAATGCAGACTTGCCATGGCTGTCCTGCGGCGTACCAAAGATCAGCGCGCCAGTTTTCGCATCATCGGCCTCCACAAAAGCGCGCAGGACGCCAGCAAGCGACGTACCAGGGATATAAGGGATGCCATCCTTATCGCGCAGGACGTGGATATCAATCTGATCCTCCATCTCACCGCCGCCAGAACCGATGAGCAGCGGCGCGTCGAGGACGAGCTCACCTTCCGCAATGATCTTCGCGGTTAAACTTGCCTGTGTCATTCTTTACTCGCTCCTTTCCCTGCTCCGGCAGACGCCTTGCGTCCATAGCGGAAGAACCAATGCCAGTACGTATAGAAGAGTGCCTCTGCGCATTGGAAGTACTCGATGCCTCCCGCTATGCCGACGGCCTTCATCGCGCGCTCCAGTTGCATCGCATCAGAGAGCGCTTTCCAGTCGCGCTGATTGTAGGGCATATTCTTGAGATTCTCATCCTTCATATAGTCTCCCAGCTTGCGCCCCCGAATGGAGATTCGCTGCAAAGCCTTGGCAAACGGCGTCGAACCATTGCCGCGCTCCTGCTCGATAGCATTGCGCAAATGCGAGGAAGTATCTTTAGTATTCCCGCCGAGTAAGGCATCCATGCGTGAGAAGAAATGCGTAGCAGTATCCGGAAAAGATCCCTTCGATGCCTGTACGTCTTCCGCAGCCCAGAGCTGCACCTGTGCGAGGAGATGCTGTACAAGAATGGTTTCGGCTCGTTTCCGAACCTCTTCATGAATCTGCGTCGGAGGCGTCATACGGTTCGCTGCGCGCTGCTCAGCCAGGCAATGCGTACGATTCGGCCAGACACGCAACTGGCCAAAGCCTTCCTCCGAGCGCAAGCCAATGCCATCATAGAACACATTCTGGAGCAACTTTTTCTCGTCCTCGGTCCAAGGGCTATCTTTTTTCTTCAACTGGAAGATCGTACCAGCCGCAAGGCCATGCTCACGCGGCCGCTTCATGCCCCAAATACCAACAAAATTCTCAACGGGTTCCTCCTTTGCAAAGAATCGCTGCGGCGCATCGACAACTGAGAAGTGCATCGTATCAAATTCTTTGTCCTGCATGCGCAAGGCCATGCCTTCCATTCCTGCAGAAAGGCTCTCCAGAATATTCCGCAACGGCGATGCATACGGATTTTCTGGCAGATACGGCGTGTCGAAGCGCACCAAGATGGCGTCATCCTGCGGCTCAATCGCTTCCGCCGGAACATCCTCGACAGGGCCAAGATCAATGCGGCATCTGCCGTACTGCGTGAAGCGCGAACGGCCTGCATGGCACTGCCAGGTTCTACCGTCAAGCCCATCGAGAAGAGCATGCAACGCTTCTTCCGGCCCATAGATTGCGCCTTTGAAGTCCTGTCCTGCGTCGATGGCTTCATAGTTATAGATACCGCCGGCCATTGAGCGGCCTGCCAGACGCTCCTTGCCATCCTTATTCTGGATATCACTGCGGCTCATGTGCAGATTGATGGTCTTGCGGACCGTAACGGGCTGGATGCCGTCTTTCCCTTCGACAGCAAAGCCCTTGAAGGACTTGTAGCCAGCTTTTCCATCCTGATTCATGAGATCCAGGACCTCGCTGCCATCCTTCTTCTTTTGCAGGGAAAACGGCAGTACAAACGACCGTGTGCCATCCTCTGCCGTCGGATAAGCTGCGACGAAGCGCAGCCGGTTGAAGAAGAGCGATACGAATGCCTCATTCTCCTCAGCATGCTCGCCAAGGCCACGCGCCTTGATATAGCGGGTTGCCACAATACCGCGAACAATGGAGCCGCTGAAATACGAATGTGACTCCGTCATGACAGTCGCATTGCTCATAGCAGAGAGCACGACCGATGCCAACGTTCGGATATGAACGGATATCTGTTTCATCACTGTCTGCCTCCTTCTGCCTGAGCCAGTACGTCCTTCAAGATCGGAGACAGGATATCTTTTCCATCCCTCTCCATCGTGCAGGCGATATGACCAAAACCGCGCGTGCGCTTAAGTCCTGCTTCACTCAGATTGCGCAAAGCAAGGACGAGTATCTCCCATGCACGACGATTGCCATCTATGATTTCAATCTCACCCCTGAAGCAAAGCCCCGCATCGACGACGCGCATATTGTGAAGCGATGTGTCTGCAGCCGTTCCCGTTTCCCGGTTGATCTTCGTCTGATAGCGCAAGCTCGTATACGATTCGAGCACATCGGATGGCTGAAAGAGTGCGGGAAAAGCATCCTCAAGATAGGCCCAGCTCTCATGCATCGCCGCCTGATCTTCAAGATAGAGATTCGGTACGATGAGCTGCGCCTCCCCCGTGCAACCGCGCTGGAAGAGCGCATCGATCTCCGCCTTGTCGAGCAGTTTCAGCCCCGATAACTCCGACATCTCCGCCACTTCAAGCGCACTCTCATAGAGAAGACCTTTGAAGCGCTTAGCTGGGAAATACGGCAGCCCCACATCATCGTGGATGACCTCCGCATCGACATTGACATCCGCCTGGCCAGAGCCAAGATGAAGAGGGGAAAGCGCCTTGATGTGCACCGTCGCCGTTTCATCACGCCTAGCTGCATTTGCTACATTTTGATCCTTCATTCTTCCATTCCCTCCTCACCCGACGGAATATAATCAATGAGCTCGATGGCATCAACGTAAGGCGTTGCACCGTTCAGCCAGAGATTCTTCTCATAGGCAGCCCATGCCTCGACCTGCGGCAGGCGGATGGATTCACCAGCCTGTTGCAGATAGTGGACCTGCGCGAGGAATTCACGCTGCTCATGCGCCCCTCGCGCAAGCACGCGGCGCAGTTCCTTGATCTTGTTGCGCGGCATCGACCGGCGCAGCGACGAAACACCCTGAAGGAGTGCCGCCAAGCTCTTTTCCTGCGTTGCCGGTGCATCAACGCGGTACGGACCGAAGTGCATATTGCCGAGCGCGCCATGGTATTCCTGCTCACGGATCTGCTCAAGTGTCGGCGCCTGCTCACCATGCAGCAGAGCAAAATCAAGCCAGCACGAATCCTGCTTCGCCTCATTGTAGAGGGGGCGCATGCTTGCTTTTGCAGCACCGCAAAGCTGCTCCGCCATCTCGTAGCCGCGGAAGAACGGATAAGCCGAAGGCAGGATTGCAATGCCCGCACAGCTTGCAATGCCTTCGCAGCCAGGGATATGTTTTTTCATCAGTGCTTCCATGAGGAACTTCGCGTATGGAATGGCAACCTTCGCCGTGCAGACAAAGGTCATATCATCGCCACCGAGCACGAGTGGACGCACTGGCAGGAAACGCTTTCCGTCCTTCGTGCGCAGCGTCAGATAGCTGCTGTACGTATCGTATTCCTGCTCGACCTTCTCGAGCAGCTCCGTAAAGGCTGCAACCGTCGCCTGGCGGATGAACCGCGACATGTTCTTGCGCTTTGTCAAGGTATCGCATTTCGCAAACTTTGCACCCATGTTGTTGCCATCGATGTGGACAATTGCGATATAGTCCTCTGTCTCGCGCTGGCCGAGCTCACCAATCTCCATTGGGAAGGTAAATCCGTCCAGGAACGAGCCTGCCTTATCTGCCGGCAGGACGCTCCTGAGTTTGTGCCAGAGCTCCGCTTCTGCAGGGGCTTCCTGCTCGTTCGACTTGCGGTCTGCGAGCAACTTCGCCTCGACCTCTGCCGAGAAAAAGCGCTTCTCATCGCGGTCATAGGCCGTTGCCGCCTCACCATTGATCTCACAGCTCAGCGTCAGGCCCGTGTACGGCACATTGACTACAGGGAAGACCGTATTCTGGCCATCCTTGAGCGCATGGACGAGCGCCGTCAGATCATGCGGCTTCGCCATCTTGCCTGCCGCATCAAGGGAAAGCGTCCTGATGGCCGCTCCCGTCTTCAGGCCCGGATATGCGACGAGCAAGTGCTTCGTAAAGCGTGCGACCACTTCGCGCAGGATATCTTCCGCCGTATCCGGCTGGAACAGGATCAGCGCATTGCCGCCGCCGATATAGCCGACACGTGCCTTGCTCTCCATCTTCGTCCAGTCCGGATTCTCCTCAGTCAGCCACGTCGTATCGTCCAGCTCATCTTCGCCAAGGACCTCACGGATCACTGGCAGAAGCGCATCCGAAAAAACACGGTCTACCAGATACGAAGCTCCGATATTCGTCTTGAGACGATTGCCGGAGAAGATATACCTCTGGATCGATCGCGTATCAAAGAGTATGGCTCGAAATTCCATGAAAAAGCTCCTTTCTCTTGCTTCAATCGTTGTGCTCTAGCAGCCATAGCAGCGGAAGCGCGTAAAACGGAACTGTGAGATCCGCCGCGTTGAACCATCTGGCTCATGGTGTTCCTCTACCATGCGTTCACTGCAAGCCGCTACGACACAGACTCCCTTCGCTAAAAGGCGCTTTACCAGCGCATATGTATAGGTGTATTCCCCCTGACAGAGCACGACTGCCGGTTCCTGCGCGATGATGCACGCCGCATTCGCCTCCGCCAACTCATCCACTTCCAGCTCATTCGCCGACGGAGAAATCGCTGGAAACGCCATATCGACAATCCGGCCATACACCTCCGCTGCACGTCTTTCCTCCTCCGACCAGAACGTCGAAGGATGATTACTGTGGTTGATGAATATATCCCCCATGACCTCATCTCTCTTCCACCATACTGATTATCACAGACTGCCATCATAAACAAATATAGAATTCAACATACTTTAATAAAACTCCTGCCTAGACAAAAGAAATCCCCGCCTGCCAACTGAATCATCATTGGATTCAGTATAGCAGACGGGGACTTTTCATGTGCGTCAAAAAAACTGTGAAGTTACAAAAATAGGAAAGACAACTGTCTTTCCTATGCATTACACCGATGACGGTATCAGGAGGGCTACAATCTCTCCCCGATCATCACAAACATCGACCCGGACCACAAGTTTCAATACCGATAACGGTATCAGGAGGGCTACAATGCGGAGAACTGCTTCCTTGCCGCGTTCGATCTGCAGTTTCAATACCGATGACGGTATCAGGAAGGCTACAATTCCACGGACATGTACGTCAACTACATCGACCATAACGGGTTTCAATACCGACAACGGTATCAGGAGGGCTACAATGCGTTCAATGCGCGTTTTAATGGTAAGAACCGCCAGGCGTTTCAATACCGACAACGGTATCAGGAGGGCTACAATCGTACTGAAGCGCTATCCGAAAGCCAATGCGTACGGCGTGTTTCAATACCGACAACGGTATCAGGAGGGCTACAATTACGATGGCGACCACGTCCAGATTGACCTCGACCCGTTTCAATACCGACAACGGTATCAGGAGGGCTACAATCTCACATTTGGGTTATTGGATCGCCTGACGAAGGTTTCAATACCGACAACGGTATCAGGAGGGCTACAATGTAGATGATGACGATAAGCCGCATTACGATATCGATGTTTCAATACCGACAACGGTATCAGGAGGGCTACAATATGGCGGCGCCGCGATGAACGGCGACATCATCTTCGAAGAACGTGGCAAACTGTTTCAATACCGACAACGGTATCAGGAGGGCTACAATTCTTGTGGCCTCTTATGAGGCCATGGGGCGTTTTGCCCCGGTTTCAATACCGACAACGGTATCAGGAGGGCTACAATTGTACATGAGGAGGTGAACAGCAATGACTAAGTTCGAACGTTTCAATACCGACAACGGTATCAGGAGGGCTACAATGATTATCTTCAGAATATCCAAAAACATTTGGAAGATGGTTTCAATACCGACAACGGTATCAGGAGGGCTACAATTTGAAATCGACAATGGTATTCCAGTAAAATTTATAAGCACGTTTCAATACCGACAACGGTATCAGGAGGGCTACAATCGACAGATGTCAGCTTTATGAGTAATGCTCAGATCCTGTTTCAATACCGACAACGGTATCAGGAGGGCTACAATCGACAGATGTCAGCTTTATGAGTAATGCTCAGATCCTGTTTCAATACCGACAACGGTATCAGGAGGGCTACAATGAAACACCTAAAGAAAATCCCTGATTAAAAATCAGGGAAGTTTCAATACCGACAACGGTATCAGGAGGGCTACAATAGCTTCTATCGCTGAGGCTTATATCTCAGCAAAAGCGTTTCAATACCGACAACGGTATCAGGAGGGCTACAATGTGAAGGACTCGATCACTGCGCGTTGGTTCGTTTGAACAGGTTTCAATACCGACAACGGTATCAGGAGGGCTACAATCCTCCCGTTTTTGTTTTGTTATTAATGAACAGGAGGGTTTCAATACCGACAACGGTATCAGGAGGGCTACAATACTGAATTTTGCGTTTTCCTAAAAGCGCTGACCTCGTGTTTCAATACCGACAACGGTATCAGGAGGGCTACAATTACTGCCGTGACTCAGAAAGGAGTTGAACATTATGGCGTTTCAATACCGACAACGGTATCAGGAGGGCTACAATATGGGACGATACGCTGAATCCGCGCTTCTACGTGAAGTTTCAATACCGACAACGGTATCAGGAGGGCTACAATTGTAAGACCTTGGTTCTTCCTACACGACAGGAAACATGGAGTTTCAATACCGACAACGGTATCAGGAGGGCTACAATGCCTAAATTCGAAGCCTGCTTCGAAAAGCTGACGGCGTTTCAATACCGACAACGGTATCAGGAGGGCTACAATGGGCATGGGCTCATTATCATGAGTTATCGTATCTCTTCGTTTCAATACCGACAACGGTATCAGGAGGGCTACAATTGCTCAGCAGATGCTGGAGGAGGAGTTCTTCCAGTGGTTTCAATACCGACAACGGTATCAGGAGGGCTACAATACAGTAACGGCGTTGTACTGAACGTCACGCCGATCGTTTCAATACCGACAACGGTATCAGGAGGGCTACAATCATCATGCTCTGGATTCTCGGCATGCTTCAGGCCGAGTTTCAATACCGACAACGGTATCAGGAGGGCTACAATTCGCGCCTGGGCACGGCACGAATAAAGATTATTGCCCAGGTTTCAATACCGACAACGGTATCAGGAGGGCTACAATAAAGTCGTTTGTAGGAAACATTGCCTTCGCGAAGGTGGTTTCAATACCGACAACGGTATCAGGAGGGCTACAATTATCGTAGTAACACACTATAAGCGTCGGCATATTTTATGTTTCAATACCGACAACGGTATCAGGAGGGCTACAATTCCTTGATGGAGCCAAGGAGGTCTGATGGTTTGACGGTGTTTCAATACCGACAACGGTATCAGGAGGGCTACAATGCCGTTTCGTACCTTCTCTTGGTGAGGGAGAACTGGGGTCGTTTCAATACCGACAACGGTATCAGGAGGGCTACAATCACAAAGTAGTGGTTCGCAATAACCGCTACTATGTCGAGTTTCAATACCGACAACGGTATCAGGAGGGCTACAA
>ULVW01089343.1_pt1 | contig 13843 bp, 13 predicted proteins | sample 1959801 | NCBI WGS metagenome assembly ULVW01 (sample SAMEA4835796, study PRJEB28245) | human gut metagenome | biome: gut microbiome; material: fecal sample | place: Denmark | collected 2008
TTAGTCCTGCAATGCGGGTTATTGCGCTCATTGTCCGCTTCCGACACTAATCTATTCGCACTATCATTTCGAATTTAAGCTTCCCCTGACGCTTTGCGCTTGTTAAAAGACTTTTCTGCGGCGGGCGCGGTTTGCTCTCATTGTCCGCTTCAATTCTTTCGGCAAATTTAAGGGCAATTCCTTTGCGCATGCGCTATTTTATTTTTCCCAAAAGCCGGGCGGCATCTCTAACGGCAAGAAAAAATGACCGCATATTCCTTGAAGAAAATCCCGCCGCAACTGCAATATAGTAGCGGCCGTATATGCCGGATGCTTCCCCAGCAATATCATAAATATTGCCGTGTTGGTTCCCAAAGCTTGGATTGCCTCTCTTTTTAGCGTCTTTAATAATGGCAGCCATGCGAAATTATGCAGGGGGATCGGTTTTGCCTTGCTCTATTACATTATTCTCCTCCCTCGAACGGAGCTACAAAAAAAGAAGGGCCGTTGTTTTACCTTGCTCTATTGCATTATCCTCCCCACCCCTGCAAAAAATCTGTTGCAGAGTTTTCACTCTCCCCTTACGCATTCGCAACGTTTCATCTTCAGAACAATATATATATTCAATCCTCCAAATTTGAGACAGGAAGTTTCAAATTTTTATATGCAGCCGAGATTTGTTCAATTGGATTTATCCCAATTAATCCTTCTACTGCCGGCTGTTTGCAAAGAAAGTCTGATAAAGTCACATGGGTTTGCCTAAACTTATTCTTTCAAACAACCTGATTGGTGGAATGAATTGAACTATTAATATACCGGCATTTGTATTTATTTTTATTAAATAATTAATGCGGCGGAGTTTGTTGCTTATATACGGGCTGGATTTTATTTGCGGCTTTCTTTGGTGTAGATGTCGTAAAAACGGCGGAGTTTTATTTTTTCCGCCGTTTTTTTTGCAAATTTTATTTAAACTAAAAATTCCTTTTTATACTCGTACAGAGAGTGTAAATATTTGTCGGCTTCAGGGCAGTCTGCAAACCGCATTTCATTCGGCAAATATGTTATTTCTCTGTCGGGTTGCGTAAGCGCAACCATTCCTAACAAAGCCATTTCCGTAAACGGCGCGGAATAGTTAAAGTTGGAACCGGCTTGTTTTCCGTCAAGGCAGCATCGCGCCCATTCCAAATGTGCATTGCCGGGAGTTGGGGAACGCTCTAAAGTAGGCTTGGGGAATGCTCCGGATCTCTTTAGCTCCGCCATTCGTTTGCGAGGATATATAATAGAATTCATCCCGTAGCAATCTGTATATAAAGTTTCTTTTGTGCCTACTATAAATGTACCGTTTGAATTGCGTGGATCTTTTAAAAACGCTTCATCCACACGCTTTACTTCTTTAGGGCGTCTGCCTCCGTCAAACCAATGCAAACTTATTTTTCCGTTTACGCCGCGGCTATTTTCAAAAACCATAGTGGTGGAAGCTTCTTTGGGCCAGCTGTAATCGTTAAATTTCGACGAATTTCCTACGATTTTTGTGGGATAGCCTAAATCGAATGCGGCATTGGAAGGATCTAAAAGGTGGCAGGCCATGTCGCCCTCTGCGCCAGTCCCGTAATTGCGCAATCCACGCCAATTCCATGGCGTGTAAATCTTATTGTATTCTTGGAACGGAGCTACACCCAACCACAAATTGTGGTCGTAATACGCCGGAATTGGCTGTGCCGGCGGAATTGGCAAATCTCCCTGGGGCCAAAGCGGCCTGTCTGTCCAGCTATAAATGTCTTCTATTTGCCCAAGTATTCCGGCTTCATACCACTCGCGGATTTGTCTCCAGCCTTCCATCGTGTGTCCTTGGTTCCCCATTTGCGTTATTACGCCGGCTTTATTTGCCAACTTGCGCATTTGGCGGCATTCCCATATCGTTCGGGCGAGCGGCTTTTGGCAGAATACGTGCTTGCCGCAGGCGAACGCCCATGTGGAAATAGGGTAATGCATGTGGTCGGGAGTCGATATGATTACACCGTCTAATTGCTTGTTCATTTTGTCGAACATAACGCGGAAGTCGCGGAATCGTGGAACTGATGGCATCTTTTTATAGTGGGAAGACGCTCGGTTATCGTCGACATCGCAGAAAGCTGCTATGTTGACTTCCGGGGCGCTGCCTATATTCTCCATCGCTTGCCCGCCGATGCCTCCGACTCCTATGAGAGCTACATTCAGTTTTGAATTGGGAGACTTTTGTTTGCCTATAACCCATGTTGGTAAAATCATTATGGAGCCGGCAATTCCTCCCGCTTTGCCTAAGAATTTCCTTCTAGAAATCATATAACGCCTTTCTTTTGTTTTACGAATATATCAATATTAATTTGATTCCTAGGAGGCTTCAAGCGGTTTTTCTTTTTTTTGCGTTTAAAAGTCAATCTTGTGCAAAAGGCTTTCCGTTGTAGACAAAAAAACCTGGAAGCACTTCGGCTTCCAGGTCTCTTGTAATTTGAATTTCATAGGCCGACCGAGATTCGAACTCGGAACCAATTGCTTAAAAGGCAACTGCTCTACCGTTGAGCTATCGGCCCAAAAATTAAATTAAGTAAGAAAATGTAGCGGGAGTTATTGGTATGGCAAGCTTTTTTTTGACAAAATTATTTTTGCCTTTACCCAAATAATATTATCCCAAAATAGACGGGACCGCCAGGGACAGCGCATTGAGTATTAGGCAGGAAATCAGTGCGGCGGCAATGTCGTCTGCAACGCATCCCAATCCTCCGTCGAGATTCTGAAGCGAATTTATAAAGATAGGCTTTTTTATATCCAGCAGCCTGAAAAAGGCAAATCCCAGTATTATGCCGAATGCGCTGTAGCTATTAGATATAATCGGAAGAAAACAGAAAGGAACCGCGACAAACTCGTCCAATATTATCTTCCCTGGGTCGCGCATTTTAAGATGGCGTTCTGCTGCGTCGCATATTCCGGATGCAAGATAAGCCAGCAATACGGCAAATGCTAAATATCTGCCCAGTCCTATACCATCGAATAGAAGCGCGTAAAACAGCACTCCGGCTGCGGATCCCCACGTTCCCGGAGCCTTTAAGTCTCCAAGCCCCCAGAGTGTCGCAAGCGAAACGGAAATATTTTTCGGCAATGCGGCTGCCCACGGATAGATTTTTTTTCTGGTAGTCATAGTGCCGGTGTTTGATGGTTTATTTTAGTAGGTAAGAATATCTTGAACCGTAGGAATATCCAGACAGTATTGATAATGCCGTCGAAATAACAAGAGTCGCTATTCCGCTGTAGAAAGCAAAGTTAAAAAATAGCGAATTTCCCGCGCCAAAGTCTATATCTAGCGAATGCGCGCAAAGAATTGCCCCTATTGAATACATTTGAAACGCTGCTTTGTATTTTCCAAGGGTTTCCGCCGCCATAACTATCCCTTCTTTGGAAGCCAACATTCTTATGCCGCTTACGTAGAATTCTCTAGTTATTGAGACTATCGCGCAAAATAGCGCAGGCACCGTAAACCAACTATAAAGGTTGAAGGCAAACAGCGCCATAAACATGGATACAACCATAATTTTGTCGCTTAGGGCGTCCATAAATTTGCCAAACGTAGTGACAATGTTGTATTTCCGGGCCAAGTAGCCGTCAAACCAATCGGTTGCGCCCGCAGCGCAATATATTATAAAAGACGCCAGCGCAAAGAAACGAATGTCTATGCACAATAGCACGACCGCAACAAATGTCATTATTACGCGCAATATTGTCAGCAAATTAGGTAGGTTCATTTGTTAAAAAAGTGTTGCTAGAAATCGCTTTTTTACAAGACTAATTCTCTAAATAAAAATTTTTATGGCTGACGGCAAGAAAATAGCTATTTATCCGGGGACTTTCGATCCTGTCACAAACGGTCATTTAGACGTGCTTAAGCGCGCGGCTCCAATGTTCGACGAGGTTGTGGTTGCGGTTGCTCCCAATGCGGGTAAGGGGCCGCTTTTTGACTTTCAAACCAGGGTCAGCCTCTTTAGGGAGAATGTCGAAGATATGCCGAATGTGAGCGTTTGCGCTTTTGACGGGCTCACTGTGGATTTTGCGCAGAAAGTGGGGGCAATGGCAATAATCCGCGGACTCCGCGCGGTTTCGGACTTTGAGTTTGAATTCCAGCTTGCCCAGATGAACAGGCACTTGGACGGCGGGGTTGAAACTATTTTTCTAATGCCTTCGCACAAGTATTTCTATATAAGCTCCACTCTAATAAAACAAGTGGCAATCTATGCTCCGGAACGCATAGCCGACTTTGTGCCTCCTAATGTTTTGGCCCATATGCAAAAAGGACTAAAATAACATCCGGACATTCTTGCGCAGCTTTCGGCTGTATTAGAAAAAGATTGAAAGCCCTCAAAATTTTGGCAAAATTTGCGACTTAAAATTTATTGCAGAAATGTTTAATCTCAAGCGGATACTTCGGGCGCTCTTGTTTTCGACAAGCGAGCCTCTTACTATAAAAGACGTGCAGGCTGTAATTTCGCGCTATCACGCCGAACAGGACGCCCTGAGAAAAAAAAATGCAGCTGCAAAAGATGCTTTCGACGCTGAAGCGGGCGATTCGCCCGATTCTTTGTCAGCCGGCGAACAGTCTGTAATAGAGGATATAATAGTTCAGGTTCCCACACTGCTTACCGCGACTCAAATTCGCGAGGCAATGGAGGAAATAGCCACAGACTTGGACGAAAACTCGGAGGTTTTCAGGCTGGTTCAGAGCTCGTCGGGATTTAAGCTTGTTATATCAAAGGAGTATGCGGACTGGGTGCGCCTATTGCGCGACGACCCGCGTCCCCAGAGATTGTCGAGAGCCGCTCTTGAAACTCTGGCGATAATAGCATACAGACAGCCGGTGACGCGCGCGGAAATAGAAGCTATCCGCGGGGTAAACGCCGACGGCGCAATATCCAGGCTGACTGAAAAAGAATTGATTTTTATAAGCGGCAGAGCCGATCTTCCCGGGCGCCCTCTCCAGTATTCGACAACCCAAAATTTTCTCGATTATATAGGCGTCAATTCAATAGAAGAACTTCCCGCGTCGGATGTGCTTAGCCCCAACCAGATCTCGGAGTGGATAAAGCGCGCAAGTTCTCCGGCGGAAGTCAAGGACAAGGAAATGGGGCTGCCGCAGGATGATTCCGAGGCGCAATCCGAAGTTTCAGACGCCCGGGAAGAGTCGCAATATCGCGGGCAGGCGGAGGCTTCGGAACGCGCGCAAACGGATTCCGATAAAAAGATAGAAGCTGAATTTAAAGATGTTTCCCGCGAAATAGAAGTGCCTGGCGATGCCGCCGCGCATTTTCCTTATGACGGCGCGGAAAGCGCGGGAAGCCAAGAGGAGTTTGAGCCGACTTCGGACAACTCGGATGGCGGTAGTGAACAATACAACGACAAAGCGGAAATTTAATGGATAAAGACGCTATCAGAAAAGAAATCGATTCAATAGACACAAAAATTCTCGATTTGCTCACCACGCGCATAGCTTGCGCAAAGGAAATCGGTAAAATGAAGTCCGAAAAGGGCGAGGCTATTTACGTCCCCAGCCGCGAAAAGCAGGTCTTTGAAAACTTGATGGAAAAAAACGGCGGAAGAATTGAGGAATCCGCGTTGAAAGCGATTTACAGGGAAATAATATCGGCATCTATTTCCGCCGAAAAAAAACTGATGGTCAGCTATCTAGGGCCAAAATCGACGTTTACCCAGCAGGCTGCGATGAAGAACTTCGGCTCTAGCGTGGATTATCGGGCAATGCATTCCATCCCCGACGTGTTTGCGTCAGTTTCCGATTCAGAGGCGGATTACGGTGTCATCCCAATAGAAAATTCAACTGAAGGCGCAGTATTCCACTCAATGGATATGCTTGCAGAAAGCAGCCTATTTATTGTCGGGCAAATTTACATGCCGATAGAACATTGCCTAATTTCCAGGGGCAAGCTGGAAGAAATACGCAAGGTGTGCTCAAAAGACCAAGCCATTGGGCAGTGCAGGGAATGGCTGCGCCGGCATATTCCGAATGTGGAAATAGAGTATGTAGAAAGCACTGCGCTCGCGGTACAAATGGCCGTGGACAATCCGGAAATTGCGGCTGTCGGAAGTTCCATAGCCGCGGATGAGTACGGATTGCCTATTTTAGAGCGCGGAATCCAAGACAAAAAAAATAACCAGACGCGCTTTCTCGTTATAGGGAAAAAATCTACCCCCAAGACACAGGGAGTAAAATATAAAACCAGTTTGGTAATATCGGTAAACGACCGGCCGGGAGCCTTATACGACGTTCTCTTGCCGTTCAATAGAATGAATATAAATCTTACGCGAATAGAGTCGCGCCCGAGCCGAAAAAAGGCTTGGGATTATTACTTTTTTATAGATTTTGAAGGGCATTGGGACGACGAAAACGTGCAAGCGGCCGCCGCAGAGCTGAAACGGGTCTTGCCTATGATAAAATGGCTAGGCAGCTATCCTATGTAATTTTAAAGTGTCGGAGAAGCTGAAGATACGCGCGGTTCCAAACGCCCCAAAGTCGCATTGCGCAGGGGCGTACGGAGACGGCGTAAAGATAAAAATCGCCGCTCCGGCGATGGACGGCAAAGCCAATGCAGAATTGATAAAATATTTGGCAAAAACGTTGGGCATTTCAAAGTCCGGTGTAAGAATATTGTCGGGAGAGTCTTCTAGGGATAAAATTGTGGAAGTATCCGGGATTGAGGGAGCTAAGGCCCTATTGCTGGCTATTTCCGAAAAATAAAATTGCCGCTCTGCCGGCTGCTGGCCGCTTTACGGTGAGAATCTGAACCGCGCGGTTTCCGTAAGATTGCAGAATGCATATAAAATTGCATTAGCTTGCATCCATAAAGTTTATTGGCGGCATGCGTTTGTAGATATGTTTCTTTGCTCGGCAATTGTTTTATTGGTTCTTATGCGCGCACGGAATGCAATGCAAAATAAATTATAAGAAGCCAGTCCGCCGGGCAGGGGTGGAGGAGCTTTGAACTGCCTCTGCGCAGTGCTGTAATACTTGCGGGGCGTTTGGTTTGCAGCATGGAGTATTTTCCGGATATTGCATCCGCAACACGGCTTTATATTCTACTGCCTGTCTTGCGGGCGCCTTCCTCCGAAAAATTTTGCCGAAATAAAATCAATCAGGGACGCGGCGAGCCGCGATTTTGAGGCCTTGTGGAAGTCGACAATTTCTCCGCTGCGCAAAATCAAATCGATTTTGTTCTCGTCGGACGCGAATCCGGCCCCTTCAGAGCCTACTGTATTGGCGACAATTGCGTCCAAATTTTTACTTTTCATTTTTTCCTCCGCATAATGCATAACGTCGTGCGTTTCTGCGGCAAATCCGACTAAAATTTGCGATTTCTTTTTAAGGGACAAAGTTTTTAGTATATCTGGAGTCGGCTCCAGTTGCGGGTTAAAATCTATTTTATCTTTTTTTATCTTTTGTCCTGAATAAACTTTAGGGCGCACATCGCTTACAGCCGCCGACATTATCAGTATGTCGGTATGCGGAAAATATTTTTCGCAGGCTGACAGCATATCCGCCGCGCTGACAACCCTCACTGTTGTGGCGCCGTCGATATCGGGGAGCTGCGATGGACCCAGTATGAGCGTGACATCCCAACCCTTCTGTTTGGCTGCGTTGGCTATATTCCAGCCCATTTTTCCTGATGAAGGGTTGCTGATGTATCTGACCGGATCGAAATATTCTCTGGTCGGGCCTGCTGTCACAAGGCATTTTATTGGCTTCATAATACTGGACGATTCGTTTTTCCCGTTTGGAATACGTGGATATTTGTTTTCTCAATAGCGATTTTTGAATACATATGATTGCACAGGAGTGTTGAAATGCAACAATTATATTGGCATCGAGAATACTCACGGCATATATTGAAATTTTTAGGCAAATTGCTTTTTGCTTGAGCGGTTTTGCCAAAATAAGATAGTATTTTATTAAAATATCTAATTGTGTCGGCGGAAAAATCAAAGGTTGCGTCCATATCCGTAATTGCGGCTGTGGTTCTTGTCTCAATGAAATTGCTCGTGGGAGTGGCTACGGGCAGTCTTGGCATATTGTCCGAGGCGCTGCATTCGGCTCTTGATTTTTTGGCGGCGCTGATAACGTGGGTATCGGTAAAGTTGTCGGATAAGCCGGCGGACTCCGACCACAATTTCGGGCATGGTAAAATTGAGAATTTTTCGGCGCTGCTGGAGGCTTTGCTGCTTTTGGCAACATGCGCATGGATTGTTTACGAGGCGTTGTCGCGTTTGTTTTCTGGAAACACCCACATAGATGTAGGCGTATGGAGCTACGTGGTGGTGATTGCGTCGATTGCGATAGATTCATGGCGTTCCCGCGAGCTTATGAGGGCTGCAAAGAAATATAAAAGCCAAGCGTTGGAAGCTGACGCGCTGCACTTTTCGACTGACATTCTCAGCTCGTTTGTTGTCTTGCTGGGGTTGGTGTGCGCAAATTTCGGCTATTTCTTCGCAGACTCTGTCGCTGCTTTGGGGGTTGCGCTTATTGTAATATGGGTTTCTTTGCGGCTTTCAATGCGCGCGGTAAATTCTTTGCTGGACAAGGCTCCCGAGGGTTTGCATGAGAGCGTCGAGAAAATAATATCCGGTGTTGACGGCGTTGTATGCCTGCATGATTTGCGCGTTCGGAGCGTAGGGCCTGAATACGAGATAGACGTAAACGTGCATGTCGATCCCAAACTTTCTCTTGTCGATGCGCACGATATTTCCGAACGCGTCGAACGCGCGGTGAGCCAGAAACTGGGCAATATAATAATCAATGTCCACATAGAGCCTAATTCATAGGCTTTTCTTGCGCTAAATTAAATTTTTTTATAAAATCCAAAAAAAAACGAAAAAATATATTGACGAAAGCCAATTAATAGGATGTATTCGGAACTTCAAATTTCAAAACCGGCCAGATAGCTCAGTCGGTAGAGCGGAGGACTGAAAATCCTTGTGTCCCTGGTTCGATTCCTGGTCTGGCCACCATTTAACAGACTTCGCCATGCCCAATGGCGAAGTCTGTTTTTTTTGCGTTTTTACGCCTCGCAGAGCCGTCCGGCGGCAATGTTTTTTAACGGCGGTTCCGCTCTTTCCTAGAGGGCGGAGTTGCCTATTTCTAAAAACATAGTTTGTGCGCGGCGGGCAGGATGTCGCGCGGCGGTTCCGCTAGCTTCAATTGCGCGACTTCTTAATGTATTCGGCTTGGTTGTCTGTTAGAATCTTTAGCCCTGACAAATGCGTGTATTCTGGGAAGTCAAATTTTTTTACTATTTTTTTATCTTTTGATATTTCTATGATGTCGGGAACGTTCTCTCCTGCGTATGTCGTACAGAGGTAGTTGCCGTTAGGAAGAATTTTTACGTCGCAAAGTATTATTTCGCTTGCGGATTCTATTGCCTTTTGAATTTCTTTTGAAGAAAAATCCCAAACTTTTTTCCCTTCTCTATTGAATATTGCAACGCCGAAAAATCCCGCAGCCAAAATATTTCCATCGTCCAACCTCAGCGCGCCAACTACGCCGGTTCCCGTATCTATGCGCAAGATCTGTTTCCCGTTTGAATCATATTCGGTCAACAGATTTGAAGAAAGCAGCGGAAACAAATAAGTTCCGGCCCGGGTTTTACTCGCCAGCCTGAATTCGCCGTGTTTTACTTTCTTCAAGCTTTCAGATTTGATGGCTTTTAAAATATTCGATTTGTCGTCTATTTCTAAAAGAACGGATTTCCCCTCGTTGCCGACGAGAAATTTTCCATCGCCTAGTATTTGTGCGACGGGATTTTCAAGGCGCACTGTTTCTCCTTTTTTCACTTGCGACTCATCCCCGTCCCAAATTATCGACGGGCAAGTATATTTCCACAGAGTTTTTCCGGTATTTGTATCGCACATTTTTGCGCCGTCAATTTCGCTTATGAAAATTCGGCTTCCGTCCGCTGAAATATCTGCCGATTGCGGATGCTTTGCGGAAATTTTTAGGAAAATTTCTCCGGAGGAATTCGCAATTACTGCTTCGCCCCTATTGTGCGCTGTAAACATAAAAGTATATGCTAAAACCTGGCAGAAACTCGACGCCAAAAACATTGAAGTTGCAAGAAATAATTTGTTTGCCATATGGCATGTCGTTTTAGATATAAAAAAATATTCGGTCAAGGATTTATTCCATCCGGGCGATTTCCAAAGTTAATGCCTTTAATAATTATGAAATAAATTGACACACGGCTATGATATGAAATGTTCATGCCATTATGAAAACAAAAAAATATTTAACGCCTTTCTACTTGTCTTTAATTGTTGGGGCATCATTGCAAGCGGCTGTATTGACATCCGGCGATGCAAATATTTTTTGGAATGGAGTAAACCAGTCTTCAATTGATTATGTCACTAGTTGGAGCACAAATCCCAACGAGATTGTTCGCCCCCAATCCACGGCAGATAAATCGTCTTGGGTAATCGGAAAATTCAATTGGACTTCCGCCCTTACAGGCAACCAGGTTTTCGGTTTCTTAAGCGGGAACAAAGAGACAATAATAAGAGGCGTTTATTGGGGCGATACCACTACTGAGTTTGACGGTGATTTGCACCTTTACAATGCGGAGGGAAATGCAGTCTTCACAATCACCGACGGAATAACGCTAGATGCGTCTTCTTCAGACGGCAATGAAGTAAAAATTCGCCGCCGCCAAAATAGCGGAACATTCGCGGTGAACGTCGGAGATATAAATGTATTAAAATCTGGCAATGTGTATTTGGGAAGCATGGGAGGCGGAGAATATCTAACTTCTCTTTCTCTCAACGGGGATGTAAACCTCACTAACGGCTCAAAACTTAACATATATACAAATTCGTTTTCGATTGCCGAAAATTCTATTATAACTTTGGACAATTCCACGTTAAACTTTGCCAAAGGCGTTAACGAGAGTTCCGGAGCAACTTTGTTTAATTGGGCAAATGTGGATTTGTCCAATACCAGCATGGTCATAAAAGGCACTTCAAACGTCTATTATGGAACTTCGTTTCAGGACCAGGCAACCGGACAGTTCGATATGGGCGACATAAATGTGGCTTCCGCCGATACCGTTGCTAATTTTGTAATATATTCAACTTATGACGGTCCCAGAAGAATAGGCAAAATTACCTCAAGTGTTGCGGGGGCGGAAGGATCTTCGCTCACTTTTAAAACGGGGAATGCTAGTATTGTGGCGGAGTCTGTTGATACGTCCGTCCAAAACTTTGTCATAGCGCAGAAGTTTGAAGTGCTTGGAAACTATGTCGATAAATTCACCGGCGGCAAAAGTTATCTTAAATTCACAAAAGACACAAATGCCGAAATGGTCATAAACGGAGAATTGCAAGTAAAGAGCCAGCAGTTTGTTCTCGGCGCCGGGTCTGGGCTGAACAAAACTGTAAAGATTTCTGCAGCCGGCTTAACCGGAGATTCGACGTCGTTTGTATGCACTGATTTCGTTGGGGGAGACCGCAATACTGTATCGAATGTTGTTTTAACGCTTACCGGCAGCGGCACATACTATTCATATTTAAAAATGACCGATATGAATCACGGCGACACTGGTTCCGTCGGTTCCACCGGCACTCTCTCAATAGTAAAAAACGGAACGGGCACACAGTACATAAACGGGCAAACATGGTATAGGGGAACTACGACTGTCAACAGCGGAAGGCTGCTTGTAAAGGCCGACGGCGAGGGCCGCTTAAATGGGTCTCCCAATTGGGGCATAGGCAAAGTGATATTGAACGGCGGCTATTTTGGCGCTACTGGCAAGAACGGAGATATCGGTATGCTCTATGCCCAAAATATCGAAATGGCGGGAGGTTTCCTTGAATTTAACATAAACGATGTCGATTGCGATTTAATCTCCCTTTTGGGCGCCACCGACGTTATGACTGCCGCTTCCGACGATCTTTTCAGGTTCTCTTTCGTGATAGACGCTCCTGTCGTATTCGGGATGACCTATAAACTTATCGAATGGGATCCGTCCATAACCACATTGCCTTACGACGTGAAGAAATTTGTGGCAGAGTTTACAGGGCAAGACGGAATTAAGGCCGACTTTTCCTACGCCGAAGACGGCGGTTTAAACGTTGTTTTTTCCGCAATTCCGGAACCATCAGAAGTCGCCGTGTTATTGGGGGCGTTTGCGCTGGCATTTGCCTTTTGGCGGCGTTCAAGAAAGGCTTAGTTTGCGGGCAAAATTGGTTTTGGGGTTATGTAAATGCCAAGGAATCCCGCTTGGGTAAAAACTCAAAAATTTTGTAAAGCAGATTAGAAAAATTTTATAATTTATTTATGCGGCGCGCTTTCTTTGCGCGCCGTTTTTTGCGTTATAGTTCCCTAAGATGTCGAGATTTGCGCGCTTTTTTGCGGCATTAGCGGAAGCCGCTAAGTCGTTTTTCCCCGTATGAATACAGGCTTATTATATTAAAATGCGCTTGGGTGCTGGAGTATGGTTTGTTTATCGCGGTAGCGGTGGTTCTGAAATTTTTTTTTATCTTTTAAAGAAAAAGGTTTTAATCTTTTAAGAAATTGTTTATGCTGTTTTTAAATTAAAGGGACTCGTTTATGAATATAGGAAGAAGAAATTTTATTAAAGGAATGCCGGCGTTAGGCGCGGCCGGACTTATGATGACATCAGCTCAGCGCGAGGCTTTTGCCCGCACCGGGGCGCGCAGCCAGAGCATTATAAACGTAAAGGAATTTGGTGCAAAAGGCGACGGCGAAACCCATGATTCCAAAGCTATTCAGGATGCGCTAGATGCAGCCGGAATGGTTCAGGGGACGGTTTATTTTCCATCGGGCAAGTATCTCTGCCACGATTTGAAAGTCCACCAGCATACGACGTTGCTTGCCGATCCCGTATGGCGTTTTTCTCCGGCGCAGAAAGGTGCTGTGCTAGTGTTGGACAGCGACGAGGCAGATTGCGTTTTAAATATAACCGGGGCTTTTGGTGTCCATTTGCACGGATTGCAAATAAAGGGAAATCCCAAGGCTGAAAAATTAATCCACGGAATATTTCTGAACAATGCAACAGAGTTCAGCAAAAAAGAGGACTCAATTGTTGTAGACGATTGCAAGGTGCAGCACTTTTCAGGGCATGGCTTATATCTGCTTAGAATATGGCTTTTTATTGTCAGGCATAGTCATTTTTACCGCAACAATGGGAGCGGAATTGCAGTTGTTGGCTGGGACGGATTTGTCACCGACAACCAATTGTCCGGCAATGGCCAGCACGGTTTTGGCGCAGAAAAAGGCGCTTCCACAATAATGTTTACGGCAAACCGCGTGGAATGGAATAAGGGATACGGCATGTATATCAATGGAGGGGATGCTTGGGACATCACCGGCAATTGTTTCGACCGCAACGGCGGGGCCGGAATTTATCTTGCAGGAATGAGAACTACGGCAGTGAGTGGAAACGTAATTCGCAGGTGCGGCAAGGATTCGTCGATGCTTGGCGAGGGCATTGACTATTCTACCCAGATGATTTTCGACGGCTGCAGGGGGATTAGCGTTGTATGCAATTCTGCGGCTGCAGGGAAAGACGATCGCGGAAAGGGTGTCGTGACGCCGAATTACGGAATGACTTTGGCTAATCTTGAGTATTGTTCCATAACTTCCAATACTTTCTACAAGGGATATCTTAAAGATATGATTCTAGACCGGGGGGGACACGGGAAGGAATTCGTTTTAAAAAATAACGTAGGAAGTTCTTATTCGGGAAAATAGTTTCTTTTTTATAATAATTAGGGAAAAGACTTATGAAAACATCAAAACGCGAATTTATAAAGAGATTAGGAT